>Ga0209426_1000089_pt1 | contig 157240 bp, 178 predicted proteins | sample Deesub1362B_J571_FD_187697 | JGI IMG/M metagenome (GOLD analysis project Ga0209426, IMG submission 187697) | Deep oceanic, basalt-hosted subsurface ecosystem from Juan de Fuca Ridge flank, Pacific Ocean, CORK Borehole 1362B_J2.571 (SPAdes)... ...
AGGAACGAGCCTCCGGCGCCACTGGTCTACCGGTTGTCCGGCAGGGCACTGCCGGGCAGCTACGCGCCACGCGGTTAAAGGCTGAAAGCATCTAAGCCTGAAACCGCCCCCGAAAAGAGCCGCCCATAAGGGCGCGGGTAAAAGACCCGTTTGATAGGGCCGGGGTGTAAGCGGCAAGGGCAACCGAGCCGTTCAGCCCGCGGTCACTAAAGCCCGTGCCGGAGCGCTTCGCTGGTTCCAGGTATATACTGGGAACGGACCTTTGCATGGTCGAGCAGCTTTTTTACTGCCTTTTTTGCTGCATTGCTTATACGGGATTTTGCATCATTGTAAATTTTAGTTTAGGTTAAAATTACCTAAGAGTAAGTAATCCAAAATGAAATTTAAGCCTTAAAAAAGCTTAAAGCTAAAGTCTAAACCTTAAGGCTTCCCTTAGGACTTCCATAAATAAACCATGAAAAGCCCTACAGCCCCCACTATCAAAGCCAACAAGGATGCTACCACATAGCCCATAGCTTCAGTAAATGGTATGGCCTTTGAGCTTGTCACCCATACCCAGAATCCGAGCATCTGAAGTCCCATAATAGCTATTACTGCAAAAATCAACATGAATAGAAATTTCCACAATTTATCGGGAGTATCAGCAACCCGTTTTTCGACATCCACTGCTGGCATAGCAACCACATCTGAGGGGGGAAACATTCAGTAGTTAAATTTTTCGAGATTTGTGCTTAATTCGTGCTGATCTCAAATTAACATCAATAATTATCGGTAATTCACCCCTAATTTGCCTTTTAAAGGAGAAATAATCGAAAATTATTTTTTAACTTACCGGAAAAGTTTAGGCGGCATTCCTAATTCTCAACTGAATGTCAATATAATAGTTTACAAAAAAATAAGTTACAAATTATTATAGAATAACCGATATGGTTTTATAAATGATAAAGTAGTAGTAAACACTGGGGGTGATTAAAATGGCCGACCTCGTTATGGTTTTCGTGGCCGTGGGTATAATCGGTGCGATACTGAATTTGCTGGTTGGATATCTAAAACAGTGGGAGATTCTCAGTGTTCTAACTCTGGCAGCAGTCTTCCCTGTTATTGGTGTTGTGCTGCTAGATGCTATCTACGGTAACATGGGCTTCTTCGGAGCCATCATAGCCTTCAGCAGCATCAGCGTCATCCTGCTGCTCACAGTTGGCACTCTTACTGTGATGGCTGTACAGGCATTCCTAGGAGTCGAGGAGAAAGAAGAGGTCTCCGGGTAATTCCCCAGTTTTATTTTTCAGGGAGATTTTCGGGGGTACCTGAATGAAACATGTAGTTCGTGCTTTAGCTCTTTTTATTTTAATTCTTGTAGTTTTTATTGGTGGCATTTTTGTTTTGAATTCCTTGGGCGAAGAGATATACCCGGGTTATGCTGACAGGTTGATGGGTGTTTCTGGACATTACGGAATGGATAGAAACCAGAAAGAGCTTCTCAAAGAACCTAAATATACTGGAAAAGAATACTGCAGAGAGTGTCACCAGAAAGAGTATGAACTTTCCGAGAAAGGTGGTCATAAATTCGATTGCGAGACGTGTCATGGATATGGAGGGGGACATCCGCCCAAAGACATGGGCGTTGAAAATACTAGAGAATTCTGCTTAAACTGCCATAAACCAGTTCTAGGAAGGTCAGACTACAGACTGCTAGAAGATTGGGAGAGCCATGGATACCTCGATCGGCCGTGCACAGTGTGCCATGATCCGCATTATCCGTGGTTTGGGTGATAGGGTGGTAGCATGATGGCGCACAGCATGATTACGCGAAGAATGTTTCTGAAGTCGATGGTTACTGCTGCGTACATACTTGCATTGCCCAGCACCTCCTCTGGAATGGATAGCGTGTACGTTTTCGTCATTGATTCATCACGATGCATAGGCTGTGGAGCTTGTGTAAGGGCTTGTAGAGCAGAGAATGAAGTTCCAGAAGAGAAATACAGAACCTGGGTAGAGAGGTACGTTGTCTGGATGGAGAACGGTGTTGAAAAGGTTTACGTTGAGTCACCTGAGGGTGGGGAGCATGGATTTGATGAGGTTCCAAGACCTCCAAACCTTTTGAGGGCTTATTTCGTTCCTAAGCTATGCATGCATTGCCAGAAACCACCATGTGTCAAAGTGTGCCCGGTTAATGCAACATGGCTCAACGAAGAGGGCTTTGTTCTCATCGATAAGGATCACTGCATAGGATGTAAGTACTGCATCCAGGCATGCCCCTATGGAGCCAGATATTTCGATGAGGAAAAGCACGTGGTAGATAAGTGCACTTGGTGCTATCACAGAGTAAAAAGGGGATTAAAACCAGCTTGCGTAACTGTCTGCCCTACAGGAGCGAGAATCTTCGGAAAACCTGATGATGAAGTGATTGCCAAGCGGCTGAAAGACCCTACAATCAAGATCCTGAAGCCAGAACTGAACACCAAGCCAAAGGTATTCTATCAGCAGATAGGATGGGAGGTGTGGTAAATGCACGCCATTGAAGGATACGTTTACCCGAATCACGAAGTGTTCTGGGGCGTCTTAATCGTCGTCTATCCATACCTTGTCAGCATAATTACAGGCATGGTCACTATTTACGCCATTTCAGAGTTCTGGAGAAAAGATTTGAAGGATGCAGAGAAACTCATTTTAGTTGCCACTTTGCCTTTCGTTCTCTCAGCCCTTCTACCGCTGCTTCTCGACCTCGGCCAGCCTCAAAGAGCATTCGAAATCTACGTCACCCCAAATTTCAGCTCAGTGATGGCAGTCTTCGGCATTGTCTACTTAACAGAACTCTTCACCCTTCTAGGTGAGATGTGGTTCAGCTTCAGAAGAGATATTGTGATTTATGCCAAGAATGAAGGAAATTCCATCAAAAGGCTTGTTTACAGGCTTCTGACCCTGGGGGTCTACGACATAAGCGAGAAATCCTTGAAACTTGACCACAGAATAATAAAGGTGCTCACATTCATCGAGCTAATAGCTGCCTGGTGTCTCAGCTACGTCTCATTCCTGTTTGGCGTTGTCAAATCCAACCCATGGTGGAACACCACAATTCTGCCAGTGAGCTTCGTATTTGGTGGACTTGCTGCCGGTTCAGCACTGGTCATACTGGTATACATCATTGCATGCAAGATATATCGCAGAGAGGCAAGAGAGAAAGTGGTAGATACAATCGCATACTATCTGTTCTTTTTCCTTCTGGCAGCCTTTGGACTTGAGATGATTAACACAATCCTCTACGCCTACAAAGAAGACGTTGCCTGGGCCGTTATAAAGATAACAGCAAGTGAACTGGTGATTCCCCAGATGATTGTGGTAATAGGCTCAATGGAGGCTTTGCTCTTCCTGAGATTCGGTAGAAACTTGAGGGGGACAGCAAAACAGGTTATATATACCATAGTGGCAATATCAGTCCTCATCGTAGTATTCGCCATGAGATGGAACATGGTTATCGGAGCCCAGCTTGTGGATTACAGCCTTAGGGGCTTCATAGGCTACTCACCACCTCTCTTTGGTAAAGAAGGTCTTTTAGCAGCCATTGGTGTTCTGCTGGCACCCTTCGCAATAATGGCTATTGTCGCATATTTCCTGCCACCATTCCCTGAGAGAAAAATGGCACCCAGTGTGACTCAACCGGAAAAGCATATAAGCGTTGATCTGGCAGAGAGAGTATAGCATGAAGTGGAAGTGTCCATTTTGTACCTCTGAAAACGAGTCTGAGGGGAGAATACTCAAATGCGAGGTGTGCGGGAAAGAGTGGCGTAGAAAGGGGGATAAGTTAGTAGAGGTCAAAAGAAGGCCTCCAGAATTAACCTTTCTTTTTCTTGTTGTTTTTCTGATTTTTGCCTTTAATACGGCTTTTATTGGCATTGAATACACCAGCGACCCCCGAATATGTACAGCATGCCACGGAATGGAGAAATATTTCGAAAGCTGGAATGAGTCCACGCATCGCGGAATAAAATGCTACGAATGTCATTTCGGAAAGGGGCCAGTAAATTTCCTGAGGGGTACCTACCACTCCCTCTCCGCACTCCAGCCAGATGTTCCACCGTATATTGATATCCCTGCCAACATATCCAACGAGAACTGTCTCGCCTGCCATCATGATGTAATCGAAATTCAGAAAATTGAGTACAAGAACATGTCATTCAGCCACCGAAATCATCTTGAGGGTTATAAGAGGGGTTTTATCAGGCTTCAGTGCGTTAGCTGCCACAGCGAGCTTGTAATTGGCAGTCATATTGCTGTAAGAGATTCCACCTGCTTTGTCTGCCACTTCTACAAGACTCCTGAAGGTGTACCTATCAGCGGCTGTCCTTCATGTCACGGAAGTCCGCAAGTGGATGTCAGGCTTAATGGATACATATTCAACCACACCATGCACGTTGACAGAGGCATAAAATGTGAGCTCTGTCATGATAAGACCTATATCGAAGTTGGGAATATGAGCCTGAATTGCCAAAAGTGCCATCTGAAAGCTATTGAGAACGTGACGCTGCCAGACTTGCAAATGCATCAAATTCATGTTGACAGTCTCAAACTTGATTGTCTGCGATGTCATCCTGAAATCACCCACAAACCAATTGTAAATGAGGATAAATGCAGAATCTGCCACACCGATTTGCCACCATTAACTTATTCAAATACGTGATGCCGAGTATTTAGAAAGTTATTTATTTTCAGCAGAATTTGCGATGATTATGCGGATAAATGCCTTTGTGCTATTGGCACTTGTGGCTCTATCAGGAGCATTACTTGGCTACTCAGCGGTAAGCTCCTTCCATTATGTTGAAGATGACCCTCGCTTCTGCAAAACCTGCCACCTTATGGAAGAAGCTTGGATAAAATGGAACGAGAGTCCGCACAAAGGCATTAACTGCCATGAATGTCACAGAAACGATGTTTCATCCAATATGAGACTTCTAGTGACCTATTTTACCTCACGTCCAGAGGAAGTACCAGAAGAGATTGCAGAACACGTGAATGTACCTAATGAGCGGTGTGAGCATTGTCACTTTACAAAGTCACCCAAATGGCCCTATATTGCGGCAACTGCCGGACATGAGCTGCACCTGAGTAAAGACAATATCAGATGCCTTGATTGCCACGGTGGGAGAATTCACAAGTTCGTTCCATCAGATGAAGAGTGTTTGGAGTGTCATTCAGATAAGATAGTAAAGGTTCCGCAGATGCAATTCCACTGCACACAGTGCCACGATTTCCTTGTCGATGTCACCTTTGCTGGTGGAGGAGTTGTGAATATACGTCCAACCAATCTAGATTGCATGAAATGTCACGCAGGTAAAACCACAATACTCCGCTTACCCATGGATGCCCATGCAAATTCAGACTGCAGCAACTGTCATCAACCACACGTTGACAGTGACCCTCTAACATGTAATGTCTGCCACGAGAAGCCTGGAACCATTATTCACCAGAACCATAACGGATTGAAATGTACAGATTGCCATATACCACACACTACGGGGAGCATAAGACAAGACTGTATGAGGTGCCATGCCGATAAAGCCAACCATAATCCCGAGCTTGAATGCAACGTCTGTCATAGATGATTCGAAATGTAAATTTTTCAAAATCCTAACCTTTAAATAATGAGCAGTGGGCAGCGACTTTTGGAGGGTGTGAAATGAGAAAGATTCTGATGTTAGTGGCTGCAATGTTAATTCTAGTAAGTATGGGCCTTACATCAGCCAATGAATGTGTAAAATGTCACAGATACATCGTCAACTATACAGCGGAGGAGATGAAGTTCAATGAAATACGGATGAGACACATCTCTCAAGGAATCTCATGCAGCCTTGAATGTCACGCTGATGAGTTCAAGGGGATTGCCACTTCTGCCTATATCCAGTGGAGTGAGTCCAAGCACGGTTTGAACAAAATAACCTGTGACAAATGTCATGGTGGTGATCCCGGTGCATATTACAAGGAGGATGCCCATAAAGGAATAATACCACCAACTGACCCATCCAGTCCCTTATATTACACAAAAGTGCCTGAACTCTGTGGACAGTGTCATCGAAAAGAATTAGAAGCGTTTAAGGAGAGTAAACATTACGCCCTACTTGAGACCCTTCACCAAGCTCCAAGCTGTACAACCTGTCATCCACCACATAAATACGATGTCAGGAAACCTGAAGAGTTCGTCAGATTCTGTGGAGCGTGTCACGCAGAAGACGGAGGAGTCGCACCACTGAATATCCCATATGAATCCGAAAGAGTTCTTGAGAAGACAGTATTACTGAAAGAAAGCCTAGAACTGCTAGAGAATAGAGCTAAGGAGGCTAAAAAACAAGGATATGAAGTCTCCGACGTGATTTCAACTATAAAGCTGGCAGAAAAAGAGCTTGAACAGATTCCAGAGAAATGGCATTCTTTCGACATATCAGGTCTGAAGGCATCCATAGATGGGGCAGAAACCAAATATATCTCTGCTAAAAGCCAGTTACAGCAGATATTATCTCCAAAAGTGGAAGCTAAAGAAGAGAAGGCAATTCCTGGCTTTACTGGCTTTACCTTCCTAGTAGCACTGGCAGCGATTCTTCTAAGCAGAAAGTTGAGGTAGTTTTAATATCCATTAATTATTAAATTTTTTAGAGTTTAACTTATAAAATTATTGCCTGCATCCTTTTTCTATCCAAAAATTATTTAAGATAATCATTAACAATTCCATCAGGTGATGGAATGAGGCTGGCAATTATTTCGATGATCCTCCTAACCCTCATTGCCGTTGTTTCTGCTGAGAACAGCTGTGTTGAATGTCATAAGTCCGTTTCTGCTTTTACACCTGAAGAAATGAGATTTAACGAGATAAGAAAAGAACATCTTGAAAGAGGAGTTTCATGTTCACTAGAGTGTCACGAAGACTTGCTGTCCCGCCTTGCTATGAGCAACTACGTTCAGTGGAAGTCATCCAAGCATGCCGTCAGTGGTGTTACATGTGACAAGTGTCATGGCGGCAACCCAGAAGCTAAAGACAAAGATGGGGCACACGTTGGAGTTCTGAGATCATCTGACCCAGATAGTCCCATCTATTACCTTAACCTACCATCCACATGTGGTAAGTGCCATGAAAAACAGCTCTCTGAATTTTCCCTTTCAGAACATTACAGAAAGCTTGAACGGGTTGAGCTTGCTCCAACATGTTCCACCTGCCATCGCCCCCACACTTTCGATATTCCTGAGGCAACAGAGATAGCAAGAATCTGTCAGAACTGTCACAACGAGAACATTGGAGCAAATCCAGAAGTTCCCAACAAAGCTCAGGAGTTGCTTAAACAAAGTCTCGAGCTCAAGGCTGTAGTGAATAAAATGAAGGCTGAAGGAAAGGATGGAGAGAACGTAAAAAAGGCAGAACAAATACTTAATGCTTTCCCAGTTACATGGCATGAATTCAACCTAGAGAGGCTCGAAGCAGAAATTGATGCCGTCAAAAGTCTGATTGGGATTGAAAAAGAGACCAAACCCACTCCTGGGTTTGAGGCGATTATCCTGTCCATTGCTCTGCTTGCAGCACTACTCATCAGGAGGGCTGTAAAATGAGAAAAATTGGAAAAATTGGAATACTGGCTTTCTTGCTCGCCCTCCTTCTGATTTTCCTTCCCACCTCCTCTGGAACTCCCGAGTACGGAGCTAAAGAGAGTAGAAACTGTCCTTTCTGTCATGTGTCAGGAGACTATACCAGACTGAACGAGCGGGGTAAGTACTACCTCCAGCACAACCACTCCTTTGAGGGTTATGTGGAGAAACCGAGAGAAGTGAAAAGCAGAGGAGAGGAGCTCTACGTGCAATACTGTGAGGGTTGCCACGGGAAAAAAGGAGAGAATTTTAATGTAGGAGGAAATGGGGCCGCGGCCAAAGATGCTGTCAAAAGTGGAAGAATGCCCCCCGGCAGCCCATTGAGTTTGAGTGAAAAGGAGTTGAATGAACTTGCAGCATATATAGATTCGTTAAGTGGTCAGCCTACACAATCCGTAGCAACACCTGGAGCACCTGGAGCGGAGAAAGAGTACAAAGAACTCGGAATTCATATGCCTACCTGGAATGTGGGAGGGGCTGTTGTTGTCATAATCCTGGCCATGCTCCTGATTGTGAGATACTGGAGGCTTTGAAATGGGGGTGTGAGAGCATGATTATCGAAAAAATTGAGAGGGTGGAGAGAAGTGATAAGGCCATAAGAATTGGAAGTCTTGCTCTCATAGTTGAAGTGGCTGTAGCAATTATCCTTAGCCTTTACCTTCTTTATCTGCTCACCCAGCCCCTCGAACCGTATGAGATGAGTATAAAGGTGGGTATGACTCTTTCAGGAATTTTCTTCACCGGAGCGGCCGCTGTTTACACCTACGTCAAAGGGCTGCTCGATGACGAATTTGTGACCGTTCTGGAGGAGGAGTGAGATGAAAAGGAGGGCTTTCTTAAGAGTTATTGGTGGAATTTTCGGTGCTGTACTTGCTATTGATCTTGCAGGCATACTTGTCAGGTATCTATGGCCAAGCGGTTCAGGAGGTGTTGCTTCAGGTGAAGTCAAGGTCCTCGAAAAAGGAGAAAAGCTCAATGTATGGGAAGCTAAACATTTCAATTTCATGGGAAAGGCAGCTATTATAGTGAGGACTCCTTCGGGCTACCATGCGTATGGGGCCATATGCACTCATCTGGGATGCATAGTATCTGCAGAACTCACTGAGGACGACCTCCTGATATGTCCGTGCCATATCGGGTTGTATGATCCCGAGACTGGAGAGGTTGTTGCCGGGCCTCCTCCGAAGCCCCTTCCTGTAATAAAGATTGAGGAGAGGGATGACGGGGTATATGCGGTTGGCTGGGAGGATGTGGAGTACATGAGGTCGCTGTCTATGTATGCGTGAGGTGTGAAGAATGAGGAGGCAGCTTTATGAGTGGATTGACAAAAGAACAAAGCTTAGCAAATACTGGGATTCTATTGCAAAACATCCAGTTCCACCCCATGTTTCGGATGGTGTTAGAACGAACCCTGTTTACTGTCTCGGAGGAATCGCTTTTCTTTGCTTCATAATTCTCGTGGTAACAGGCATGTTTCTAGCCATGTACTACAAACCAACCCCTGATGAAGCATATGACAGCATCCGATACATCATGGAGGAAGTGCCTATGGGGGCATTCATCAGAAGTGTGCATCACTGGGCGGCAAATATGATGGTTGCAGCAGTCATGCTTCACATGATAAGGGTGTACTTCACTGGAGCTTATAAACCCCCAAGAGAGCTTAACTGGGTTATAGGTGTCCTCCTTTTCCTTCTCACCACGGCTTTTGGCTTCACCGGCTATCTTCTTCCTTGGGATCAGCTCGCATACTGGGCAACAACCATCGGCATTCAGATAAACTCCGGAATTCCCATTGTGGGTTCCTATATCGGGAAACTTCTGATGGGTGGAAATGAAATTGGCCCCAACACGTTGTCCAGGTTTTACGCTATCCACACAATAGTCCTTCCCATAACCTTGACTCTGCTGTTGGGGATACATTTCATCCTAGTAAGAATTCACGGAATTTCCGGGAGGTATCTGTAATGAGAGTCAGAGGTCTTGCCTTCTTTCCCAACTTCCTATTGAGAGAAGTTGTCATAATGTTTACAACAGCTGCCAGCATATTTCTGCTGGCCTCTCTTTTCCCTGCAAGTCTTCTGGAGCCAGCAAATCCTTTTGAAACGCCGAAACCAATATTTCCTGAATGGTACTTCCTTTACGTTTACGGATTCCTTAAGTTCTGGACCTGGGATATAGGACCACTAAAAGCAAAAACATTGGGAATAATTATCTCTATGGTTCTGTTCCCACTTCTGCTTTTCTTGGTTCCATTCATAGACCGAAATCCGGAAGTAAATCTAAAAAGGCGGCCCATTGCTGTCCTGCTGGGGGTGATAACTGTTGCAGCGGTGCTCTTCTTCACAATCTACGGAATCATTTTCGAATAGAAAACACTTGATATCCAAATTTTTAGCCCTGATTTTAATGACTATAGCCGTTGACAGGGCTTTTTCAGCAGATTTATGGGGATTTCTAATATTATTTGGATTGTCGGGAGCTTTTGCCCTACTTCCATTTTTAAACAGGTGAACATTCAAACAAGTAAACGAGATGGAACAATTTTGATTAAAAATAATTGAGTTACATTATTTAAAACTCAGGAGTGTGATATTAATAAGCACTAAATTCAGACCACGTTTAATCGAGAACTTTGAAAAAATAATTCGAAAAATTAATATACGCAACATCCACGTGTGCTTGGGCTTTATTTTTATCGGAGGGAGAATATATGAGGAAAATACATATTAGAGTGGCAATGGTGTACATAACCGCCGCAATACTGTTCCTGATAATCAGGAGCTTCGTCGTCCCACCCACATTCGGTGAATACGACTGGTATCGTGGCGATTCAGTCAGGGAGATTATGGAGTTGCCTCCCCAGCATGCCAACGCAACAGTGTGCAAAGACTGTCACAGTGAGCGTTACGATCTCTGGAGTGGTGGTGCCCACAGCACAGTGAGCTGTGAATCGTGTCATGGGCCCTCATACTCCCATACAAAAGATCCCATAATCGTTTCTGCCAATGTTGATAATAGCAGAGAGTTCTGCGGACTCTGTCATGCCCAGAATCCTTCTCGCCCAGCAGACTTCCCGCAAATAGACATGGACACCCACGGTAACGGAAATCTCTGTGTAGTGTGCCACAATCCCCACTCACCATGGGTTTTTGGAGGTGAGTAGCACATGATAACCCGAAGAAAGTTCCTGAAGGCTCTTGGTCTCCTTTCCGCTACTGCTGCCGGAGTTTCTGCAAAGACTTCAAGGGCCGAACCGACAGAGTACTATGACTGGTCAAAACACTATTACAGTTTCGTAGTGGACTCGACAAAGTGCATTGGGTGTGGAAGATGCGTTAGAGCCTGTAAACTGGAAAATGAAGTACCTTTAGAACCGTTCTTTTTCAGAACGTGGGTTGAGCGTTATATCTGGCTCAAAGGGGAGGAAGAGCCCTACGTCGATTCTCCAAATGGTGGATTTGAAGGGTTCCCGGTTATATACGATGAGAAAGCCATAAGAAAGAGTTATTTCGTTCCCAAGCTCTGCAATCAGTGCGATCGGCCCCCGTGCGTCCAGGTGTGTCCTGTTGGTGCTACATACAAAACGGAGGATGGCGTCGTGCTGGTTGACGAAAAATACTGCATAGGGTGCAGATACTGCATTCAGGCATGCCCGTATGGGGCAAGATACCTCTATCCGTTTAACGGTCCCAGAAAAAGCAGGCGTGGAACTGCTGACAAGTGCACATGGTGCTACCACCGAATAACTAAAGGCCTGAAGCCTGCGTGCGTCGAGGCATGTCCAGTAGGTGCGAGAAAGTTTGGCGATCTCAAGGATCCAAACGACGAGATTCACAAATTACTGGATGAGAACCGTATATCTGTCTTAAAGCCTGAACAGGGAACGAAGCCCAAAGTATTCTACATAGGAATTGATACGGAGGTGCGATAAATGAGTGAGATTTTATGGGAAGTCCTGAATCACATTGAAGGATTCATATACCCCAACGAGGTTGAAGTGAACTGGAGCGTGCTCATAGCCCTCTACCCCTATATCACTGGTCTTGTTGCTGGAGCGTTCATTGTTGCATCACTGGAGAGGGTTTTCAAGGTTGAGGCCGTCAAGCCTACATACAGGCTCGCTCTGCTCACAGCCCTAGCATTCCTGCTTGCGGCTCCACTGCCCCTTGTAGCTCACCTTGGACATCCAGAAAGGGCCCTTGAAATCATGTTTACGCCTCATCTCACCTCTGCAATGGCAGGTTTCGGCTTCGTCTATGCATGGTACCTTCTGATCGTTTTGCTCCTCGAACTGGGTTATGACTACAGGAAAGATGTTGTTAAATGGGCTCAGACAGCTACCGGTTTCAGAGGTTTCCTCTACCGCATTCTGACAATGGGCGACTACGACATAAGCGAGGAGACTCTCAAGAAAGATGAGAAGCTCGTAGGCATAATAACAGTTATAGGTCTGCCTTCTGCTGCTTTCCTGCATGGTTACGTCGGTTTCATATTTGGCAGCGTTAAAGCGAATCCCTGGTGGAGCTCACCACTGATGCCCATCATCTTCCTGTTCTCCGCTATGGTTTCGGGAATTGCACTAGTTCTGCTCATATACATGGCAAGCACCAAGCTGAGAGGTAAAGAGATGGACATGGAGTGTGTTGATACACTGGCAGGTTACCTGCTGTATACCTACATACTGGATCTGGGTCTTGAGTTCATGGAGATAGCTCATCTCCTGTATACACAGGAGGAAGGGATTGACGCCATTCTTATACTGATAAACGACAAGCTCTTTGTCTCCTTCATAATCATCCAGATATTCTTCGGTACGCTCATTCCAATAACGCTACTTGTGCTGTCAAAGACAGGGCTGTTCAGAGCGAAGGTAAGAAAGTTCTTCTACATCTCCGCATCCCTGCTTACACTGATAGGCGTTTTTGCAATGAGGTGGAATGTGGTCATAGGGGGTCAGATACTTTCAAAGACGTTCAGAGGCTATGGATACTACATCATGCCCCTCTTCGGTCCAGAAAGCCTTACGCTGGCTTTGGCAATAATGGTACTACCCTTCATACTGCTGGCAATCTTTGTCAAACTACTGCCTCCATGGGATGAACCGCCGCTCTGGATGAAAACAGAAAGACGTTACGACTGAATTTTTTAATTTTCTGAATTCTTCTTTTTTCTCTTAGGATTGCTCTAGAATTGCAGCAGAATCAGGGAATCCAGACACATTTAAATACTCTGGTAACCAATTTTTTACGTGTATGACTTTCATATCCATTCCAGTTACTCTGACGGCAGTATGAGTGTGATGAAGATTGCAAAGAAGGCAAAGGAAAGGGGTTTAAAGGCAATAGCCATAGTTGACCACTCCACAGAGCATCGCTTCGGTCTTACTGAAAGAAAGGCTGCAATGAGGCAGAGAGAGATTGAAGAAGCTATAGATAGGTATGATATAGAAATTCTGAGTGGTGTCGAATGTGGAATTGGTGCAGGAGGGGAAATATCCCTACCATCTTTCAAATTTGATGTTATAATCGCCTCTATCCATGATCTCGTGTATGGAGATGAGTATTACAGGAGGGTTGAGCTTTGTCTTAAAAACTGTGAATTCGACATTCTTGGCCACTTCCAATCCACCATCTTTTCCATGAACAACGGATGGAGGGAGGAGAGAGACCTAGAGATCATAGACCTTCTTGTGGAAAACGATGTTGCTGTGGAACTCAACTCCTATCATACGTGCCCTACAACAGAGTTTTTGCTAAGAGCCTCCTCCAGAAAACTCCGGTACTCCTTTGGAAGCGATGCCCACACAGCAGACAGAATAGGGGAGATAGAGTGGTGCATTAATTCATCAAAATACCTGAAAAATGGGAGGTTCATAAAGGAGGTTCGTTCTTGAAAAAATGTATAACGTTAACGGTTGATGCTGTAATCCCCTACCAGAATGGAGTGATTCTCGTCAGAAGGGCAAATGAACCTTTTGCTGGATTCTATGCCCTTCCAGGTGGGATAGTTGAGTATGGTGAGAAAGTTGAGGATGCTGTGCTCAGAGAAGTGAAAGAGGAGACTGGTATCGAAGGAAAGATATTTAAGCTTGTAGGAGTTTATTCGGAGCCTGAGAGGGATCCGAGGGGGCACTACGTATCCATATGCTTTGTGGTACTTCCAGAAGGCGGGGAGCTTAAAGCTGGAGATGATGCAAAGGATGTTTCCATATTTCCTCTGAACAGGCTCCCCAGATTGGCCTTTGACCATGAGAGGATGATCAGAGATGCGGAGGTGATTCTGCATGGAATTCTGTCCGAAATGTAAAAGCCTGATGCTGTATCAGGGCAACAAGGCAGTTTGCAGAAAATGCGGATATGAGAAGGAAGCTGAGGATGGCGAGATGATTATCGTCACGAAGAGGAATGAAGATGAGATTCCAGTGATAGAAGGAGATAATATACAGACGCTGCCCACAACCGAAGTTTTATGTCCTGCCTGCGGGAATAGAGAGGCGTACTGGTGGCTTCGCCAGCTTCGTGCTGCTGACGAGAGTGAAGTGAGATTCTTCAGATGCACGAAATGTGGGAAGACATGGAGAGAGTACGATTGACATCTGATCAATCACTAAACCCTCTCTATTTTGAGAATCCGCCTGAAATTACCACCTTCATAGCGTCCTCCACGCTCATATCCAAGTAAATTAGTTCCTCTTCAGGAACCATGAGAACCAGCCCTGACGTCGGATTTGGAGAAGTAGGAATGAACACGTTTATCAGCTTCTTTCCGGTAGCTTCGCATGCTTCCTCCACCTCCGCCCCTGTAGTAAAACCTAGTGCGAACACGCCTTTTCTCGGATATTCAAGCAGCACAACCCCCTTCAACCTTTCCGGCTCGCTGAAGAATACTGATCTGCTTGCCTCTTTAACTCCAGCATAAACAGTCCTTATTATCGGAATTTTCACCAGTACCTGTTCAAACACAGATATTATCCTGTTGAATAACGTAACTCTAGCAAAAAAGCCTGTCAGCAGTATGATTAATATAAGCAGAGCCAAACCGAGGCCAGGGAAGTAGAATCCAAAAATTGTTGAGATGACTGGGGAAATCATTCGCTCTATAAGCGAGACCACCCAGTAAATGATGAGAAACGTTGCTGCAATAGGTACCAACACTAGAAGTCCAGTTACAAAGGCCTCCCTTAAGTTCATGGCTCCGATATTTTCCTTTTAGTTAAAAATGCTATCGAAGTCGTTTGTAGAATTATCCGAGAGACAAAAGAGACAAGATATCTGAGGGAGTTGCAAACTCAGTTGCAAACTCGCTAAATAAGAAAATATAAGAAAATAGAGAATCAATGAGATTATTAACTACAAATCACACCACTCAGGAACTCCACTCTCTCTCCCTCAACGCCCTCCTTAAAATCTTCCCCACCGGTGTCTTGGGTAGTTCATCAACGAACTCTATTTTCTTCGGAGCCTTGAAGGGGGCAAGCTTCTCCTTGCAGAACTTTATCAACTCCTCTTCACTCACTGTCCCTTTATACTCCTCCCTTAACGCAACGAAAGCCTTTGGTACCTCACCCTTCTGAGGGTCTGGAGATGCCACTACTGCTGCTTCCTTTACAGCGGGATGCTCATATAGCACGTTCTCCACTTCATCCGGCCACACCTTGTATCCCGCAACGTTTATCAGGTCTTTCTTGCGGTCTATGAAATAGAAGAGGCCGTTCTCATCCATATAGCCAAGGTCTCCGGTGAAAAGCCAGCCATCCTTCAGCACATTCTTCGTTTCATCAGGCTTGTTCCAGTAACCCTTCATGATTTGCGGGCCTTTTCCTACCAGCTCTCCTACCTCTCCAGGCGGCAGGTCTTCTCCAGTATCTATATCCACCACTTTCACCTCTGTATCAGGCATCGGCACCCCAATCAGCTTATCTCCGCTCATCCCCAGAGGTGTGCATGTCAGGCAAGGTGCAGCCTCTGTCAACCCCCATGCCTCGATGATGTCTGCACCCGTAACCTCCTTCCATCTCCGCCTCACTTCAGGCGGAAGAGGTGCTGCAGCACTAAAGCACGTCCTCATTCTTGAGAAATCAGCTTTTTTCACATCTGGATGGTCTAAGAGGGCAATGTATGCAGTGGGAACTCCATAGAAAATGGTTGGTTTATAGAGGTTGACATATTCAAGAACCTTGCTAGGCTCAAACCTCTCCATCAGAACGATGGTACCAGCAACAAGAATCATGGTGTTCATACACCAGTTCATGCCGTAGATGTGGGATATGGGGAGGAATATTATGGCAGTCTCCTTCCCCTCCCTGAACTCGAACCATGTTGCTTCCTGCACCTGATCAACAATGAGGTTGTAGTGGGTCAGCATGGCCCCCTTCGGCGTCCCTGTCGTCCCTCCAGTGTACTGGAGGACAGCCAGATTCTCCTTTGGATTTAAATCCACTTTCGATAGCTCTGCACGGCTTTCTGAAAGCAGCTTTGCCATACTCTCTTCTGATACGGCAGATTCGGCAGATTCGGCAGATTCTGCGGACATAAGCGACAGTGCTTCATCTCTCGACGTTACTATGACTTGTTCAATGTCAGTTTTATCCCTGACGGCATCCACTACCGGCTTCAGTTCATCAAGGGTAATGATTATCTTCGCTCCTGAATCTTTCAGCAGGTACTCTATCTCCTTTTCCCTGTACATTGCGTTACAGGCAACTGTAACGGCACCACATGCAAGGATGCCATAATAAGCGATGATGAATTGTGGGACGTTAGGCAGATATATGGCAACTCTATCCTCCTTTTCCACACCTAGATTGCGAAGGGCATTTGCCATTCTCGCAGCGAGGCCCCAGAGCTTTTCGTATGAGTATTCCACCCCCTGATATATCACGCCAGCCCTTTCAGGAAATTTCTCAGCAGCAAGCTTCAAATTTTCAAACACCGGTCTAACAGGATAGTCTATCGAGGGGGGAACATGAGGAGGATAAAATTTGTGCCAGGGTTTATCCAATCACAACCCTCCCCACCATTTCACATTCTCAGCGTTCAAACTCTCCACCAGGGCGCCTTGATGAGGTCGCCTGTCTTGACGTTGCCAGGCCAGAGTATTCTTGCTTCACCATTATACCACTCGCCAATAACTCCCGTTAGCAACCCTTCACCCCACTTTGCCTGATGTCCATCGTCAAATTCATAGTAGCCAGCAACGCTCTCAAACTTGTTTGTTTCAAGAGTCTCTTTTATCTTGTCATAATCCAGTTCTCCGGCTTTATTGATTGCCTGAGCAAACACCATCAGCCCGTCATAGCTCCTGACATCCTCATAGCCGGTTGGGGCATAGCCATAGGTCTCCCTGTACCTCTTGTAGAAGTCCTGGGTCTTTGAGGTGAATGGCACATCCCAGCACCAGCTCATGAAGCAGACATAGTTACCCTTTTCACCCATCTCCTTCACAACGTCCTCGAAGGTCAGAATGCCAGCAGTTGCTATGAAAGGCACGGGTATCTTCGCATCGTAATACTGCTTTGCAAAAGGCACACCCTCAGCAGAAACTGTGCTAGCCACAACAACATCGGGGTCCTTACTCTTTATGTCCGCAATTATGGAGCTGAATTCCTGGGTTCCTCTCGGTACAAAAGAGCTGCCAAGTTTTTCAACGCCTTTCTCCTTCAGAAACTTCTCAAAAACTCCATCCAAAGCCTTTGACCATATAGCCTCCTGTCCAACGTAATAATACGTCTTGGCTCCCACTATATCTGTAACAAAGGGGGCTGTGTTTAGGGTAAAGTGGGTAACATCTGCTCCTGTCCTGAACATGTACTTGTACCTCTCTGGGTCATCTCGGACCAGTTGCGGAATCTTAGGCGAAGCAGCAACAGTTACCATCAGCGGAACCCCGTAATCAGCCACCACATCTGCTATTGCCAGTGCCACACCACTCGTATACACTCCAACTAAAGCAAACACCTTGTCCTCTTCAATGAGCTTCTTTGCACCTGTAACTCCCTTCTCCGCATTTCCGGCTGTATCGTAGTAAACCAGCTCAACCGGCCTTCCGAGGATTCCTCCTGCCTTGTTTATGTCTTCCTTTGCCATCTCAAAGGCATTTTTCATCCTGTTCCCACCCTCTGATGATGGGCCTGAGAGGGGAACAAGAGCTCCCAGCTTCAGCGGTTTTTTCTCCTCAGGCTTCTGGGCACAGCCGAGAAGTGAGTTGCCAGCCATCAGAGAGGCTGCGCCCACTGCAACCCCCTTCATAAAACCCCTGCGGGTCACACCTCTGTCCAGAATAAACACTTTTTTGCACCCCCAAAATGTAGTGATTAATAATGCAATATAACTCAATTATATGTTTTGTGGTATTTGTGACTGTAAGAGTGTTTGCCATAAACCTCTCAGATTGCTTAACCAGAATCTACTTCAAAGCCCCAGATAAGTTACCTTCACATAATCGTTATCCATCAGCTCCTTTCCTCTTCCTTCCATCTTTATTTTTCCCGTTTCCATCACATAAGCCCTGTCAGACATAGGAAGAACAAGGCTCGCATCTTGCTCGGAGATAAGAATTGTTACCTTCCTCTCCATCTTTATCTCCTCAATTGCCTCAAAAATCCTCTCCTTCATAAGGGGTGCTAAACCAACAGATGGTTCATCCATCATAAGGAGGCGAGGATTTGCCATTAAAGCTCTGCCTATCGCTAGCATTTGCTGCTCTCCACCGCTGAGAGTGCCTGCTTTCTGGTTTTTCCTCTCTTTAAGGATAGGGAATAACTCAAATACATAGTTGAGGTCTTCGGCTATTCCTTCTCTGTCATCACGCAGATAGGCCCCCAGCTCCAGATTTTCCATGACCGTCATGCGGTAGGCCAGCCTCCTCCTCTCAGGGCAGTGGGCAATTCCAAGTTTTGCAACTTCATGTGGTGGCAGCGTATCTATCCTCTTTCCTTCGAAATATATCTCACCAGACGATGGTTTTATCACCGAGGAAATCGTTTTGAACAGCGTTGTCTTGCCTGCTCCATTAGGGCCTATAACAGCAACAAACTCTCCTTCCTTCACGTCAAGACTCACGTTCTCAACAGCAAGGGCTTTTCCATAATGAACCGTCAGCTCTTTAACCTGAAGCAAATTCTAACCCCCTTCTTCCTAGATAGGCCTCTATAACCTGCTTATCCATGCACACCTCCTCAGGAGTTCCGTCAGCAATTATTTTCCCGTAATTCAGGACAATTATTCGCTCTGACAATGCCATGCAAGCCTTCAAAACATGCTCAATCAGAATTACCGTGATACCATCCTCATGAATGCTTTTGATGACTTCTTGAAGCGAGGCTACTTCCTCACCTGTCAGGCCAGAAAAGGGCTCATCCAGCAAAAGCAGTTCAGGCTTCGTTGCAAGGGCTCTTGCTATCTCAAGCTTCTTCACCTCGCCATGAGGCAAATTCTCTGCAGCCATATCCTTCCTGTGAAGTAGTCCTACCTTCTCCAGCACCTCTGCAGCAAAATTCTTCTCATCCTCCTTTATTTTACCCTGCTTTCTGGCAATCAACGCTGCTATTATCACATTCTCCATGACTGTAAGTTTCTTGAAGGGCTTTGTAACCTGAAAAGTTCTGGCAATTCCCAGCTTCACTCTCTCATGAGGTTTCATCCCAGTTATGTCTCTCCCCACAAAGTGGATTTCTCCTGAAGTGGGTTTTAGGAATCCGGTAATGAGGTTGAAAAGCGTTGTCTTGCCTGCACCATTGGGGCCGATTATGCCGAGAAACTCGCCATTACCTACAGAGAACGTGACATCATCAACCGCTCTCAGACCCTTGAAGTGCTTGCTCAGATTAATGACCTCTAAGAACTCTCCACTCCTACTCATGCTCCACCCACCCCTCCTCCTTCCTCCTCTCTTCTTCTCAACAGGTCTCTTAAGCTCATCAGGCCTCCAGGCAGAAAGAGGACGAATGAGACGATTATCAGGTTGTAGATTAGAACTCTGTAATCGGCAAGCCAGGCAAAGCCTTCGAAGAGAATTGTGAGAATGTACGCCCCCATTGCTGGGCCGATTATGGTGCCTATGCCTCCAACAAGAGAGAAAGCTATGGCTGAAGCTGAGAGCTCCAGCGTCACAACATCAACTGTAACGATTCTCATGTATTGGGCGTAAAAAGCTCCAGCAATACCAGCAAATGTGCCGCTCATCAGAAACGCCAGCAATTTATACCTTGTAGTGTCTATACCACATGCCATCGCCGCATCCTCATCCTCTTTTATTGCCTTCAATATCAATCCGGTTTCAGAACTGGCTATGCGGTAGAGTATATAAACAGAGATCAGCATTAACACCAGAGAGAGGTAATAGTTTGGAATTGTCCCTACAATAAAGGTTTTCACACCCCTGACGCCTTCTTCCCCTCCACTCAGCCATATCATGGCACTGCTTGCCAGCAGGAAAAGAACCCAAGAGAAAGAGAAGGTAGTTATTGCAAGATAAGGCCCTCTCAGCCTCAGACAGGGCAAACCAACTGCAACACTCAGAATAAAGGCTGAAGCTACCCCCATCAGCACAGAGAGGAAGAGGGGAGTTTTTAACATGGTATTGGTTATAGCAACCACATATGCGCTTAGCCCGAAGAACATTGCATGACCCAGATTTAGCTGTCCCGTATAACCTGTCAAGATGTCCCAGCTTGCCGCATATATGACAAAAATGTGAGCCAGAATGAGGACATGAAGCAGATACACACTTGGAGCTATAAATGGGATGATGGTAGCGATCGCCACAAAAACTAAAGGCACAGCAAATTTTTTGGGCTGCATCAGCCCCATTCCCTGCCCCACTTGCCCCATTCCCTGTCTCATCCCCCTCATTCCTCTTCACTCCTCCTCTCCAAACAATCCTGTGGGCTTTACAGAAATGATCAGTATTAGCAGAATGAATGGCACAACAGTCTTCCAAGTGGGAGAAATGTAATAGCCTGTGAGGACTTCAGCAACCCCAAAGATGATGCCTGTAAGAACTGTGCCAGTTATGCTCCCCATTCCGCCAAAGATGACGATGGCAAAAGCTTTCAGCAACGGATCCCACCCCATTGCCGGGTAAAGCAAATAGATTGGGCTTAGCAGTGCTGCAGCAGCAGCAGCGAGCACAGCACCAAACCCAAAGGAGACCATCTGAATTCTCTCAACATTTATGCCCAGAAGCCCCGCAACCTCTTCATCTTCAGCCACCATCCTCATGGCCTTACCCACTTTCGTGAACCTCAAGGCCAGAATCAGGAGGGTAACAATGGCAATTGCTATGACAAAGGAGAATACTCGCTGCACATCAACAGAGCCTCCGAAGAAGGTAACTGTTCCGCTGAGATAGGGTGGAATGTTTCGGTATCTCGGACCAAAGGTGAATTTCACAATCTCTTCTATGACGAAGGCTGCTGCAAAGGTTAAAATCAGAACATTCAGCTCTTCTTTTCGTATCGGTTTGATTAGGGCCCTCTCATATATAACGCCTACAGCAAATACGATGACCACTGAAAGAAGGAATGCGGCAATATAATTCATCCCAAGCATGACTGAGAACAGAAAAGTGAAGTAGGCTCCAAGCGTATAGAAGGCTCCATGTGAGACGTTTATTATCCTCATAACCCCCAGAACAATTGTAAGACCGAGAGCAGCGAGAGCATAAAGGCCGCCTATTAGAATGCCGCTCACTATGAGGTTTAAGAGGGTTTCAATCATCAAAAATCATTAAAAAAATTTGCGTATTTAATTATTTCGGTTGTTTTACCGGGAAAAAGGATTCAGAGTGTTTCTATCAGCCTTAAAACTATCCATACCGATTTGTTGTGATGAACCTCAGCAGCTCAAAGATGGTGAAGCATTTAAAAAGTTAAAGCAAATGTTACACAGATGTATCCTCCCCACACTCTTGCAAGAGTTATAGCCAGAAATATCCGAAAGACATGGACTCCTCTGGGTATTCCAGCTTCAAAAATCAACACCTGGTGGAGTGACGAGGATGGCAGTGATATCATGTTTTACACCGGTCTGATGTACCAGATGATGCCTTATATAACAAAACTAACCCAAATAATGCATAAATTTGAGGGGAGCGGAGCAGAGAAGCTTGTTTCAGTCGTCAGTACATTTTCAAGTCCTTTTTCAAGATTTTTAAAAGTAGATGATCGGGATAAACAGTACTTCAACAGCATTCTCTGGAAAATATCAGAACTCCTCATAGATTCAGAAGTTGAGTTCTTCTATGACCCAGAGCTTGATTTCTATTCTGGAATTCTCCTCTATGAAATGGGCGACGATGAGAGCTTTGCAGAATATGCATCTTTCGTTGCCGAAAGGCTTAAGGAGCAGGGAGTCAGGAAAGTGGTAACAGTAGACCCCCACACAACCTACGCTCTGAAGGTTCTTTACCCACAATTCACCGGCATCAGCTTTGAGGTCAAAACCTATCTTGAAGTTTTGAAGGCCGATGAGAACAAAGATTCTAAAAGTTGGAAAGTTGCTTTTCATGACCCATGTTACTATGCAAGATGTCTTGAAATGCATGAAGTGCCCAGAAAAGTTTTACAGGAATTTGGATTAGAGTGCATAGACATCAGGAACTCCGGAAGGCTTACATCATGTTGTGGAGGTCCCATTGAGAGTTTTTCACCAAAGCTGAGCATGGAGATTTCCAGAAGCAGATACATGGAAATGAAAGGGATTGGATGTGACGTGGTGACTTCATGCCCCATATGTCTGGGGAATTTTAGAGTCTCGGGAGATGTTAAAGACATAGCTGAAGTGCTGTGGAGGGCTAGGAGGAGAGCACATGACCGAAGCTGAATTGGATGATTTGCTCAAAATCTTTGTAGAATCCCTGAAACGGAATTTTGTCAATGTCATTTTTTCTTCAAATCTGAATGCGGATCCAGATAGTTTCGTGAGCGAAGCTCTTAGCGCCGCTGCTGACACAGGCATAATCTTCTTTGGAGGTTTTGATGAAAGGAAAAAAGCAGCGCTGGCAGAACACCACATCGCAATTGTGAGGCGAGATGTTGTATGTAGAGATACGGTGGAGGCATATAAGTTGGCAGCATCCAAATCCAGGTTCATTTTCGCTTCTTCGTCAGCTTCCAAAACTGCCGATATTGAGGGGAAGTTAATCTGGGGGATGCACGGCCCCAGAAAGTTCACTGTTATTCTGGAGGTGGAAAGTGAGGGAGAAAGACCTCTATAAGGCCCTGAATAACGAATCAATAAGGGCGGGAATTCTCAGGAAATGGCAAAATATTTCGAGAGCAGTTGAAAGTGTCATTAAAACCTACCCTTTCGTGCTGGATTATGCGAAGGAAGTAAAGATTGCAAAGATGGAAGTTAGTTCGAACTACGAATATTGGATTGATAAAGCCATGAGAGCCTTTGAAAATGCAGCTAACAGGTCCAAAAGCAAATGCTATGTTCACTATGCTAAAAATGAGAAAGATGCGAGGAAAATTATTGGGGAGGTTGTGAGGAGTGGGAAAGTAATCGTCAAGGCCAAATCCATGGTTTCAGAAGAGATTGGCCTAAAAAAGTTCCTTCATGAGCTTGGAAATGAAGTCTGGGAAACTGATCTCGGAGATTTTATTGTCCAGCTTGCAAATGACAGGCCAATGCACCTGATAGCCCCCGCAATCCACTACTCGAAAAAGCAGGCAGCTAGGATACTGGAAAAGGTGGGTATAAGGGGCGAATCTGTTGAGGATTTGGCAGAAGGTGTACGAGGATTTATGCGAGAGAAGTTTCTCGTTGCCAATGTCGGCATTTCAGGCTGCAACGCCTTTTCGGCTGAGACCGGAAGAATCTTTCTTGTGGAGAATGAGGGAAACATAAGGATCTCAACCACCCTGCCGGAGAAATACGTTGCCATCGTGAGCATAGATAAGATGCTGCCAAGTGATGAACTCTGCCTGAAGTCTGTGCTGGTTCAATCAGCCTTTGCAGGCACCTTTCCGCCATCCTACATCAACATCAATGAGCCGGGCAGCCAAGAAATACATGTTGTCTTTCTGGATAATGGAAGAAAAGACGCTCCAGAATTCGCCAGAGAGCAGCTGGCATGTATAAGGTGCGGGAGATGCCAGACGGAGTGTCCGGTTTTCCAGATGCTGGGAAATTACTGGGGAAGCATTTACGGCGGGCCCATGGGGCTCGTGCTGAGCTACATCATCACTCGTAACATCGGCATTGAAGTCTTTCTCTGCTGTCTCTGCGGAAAATGCAGGGAAGTTTGCCCCATGGAGATAGATATGCCCTCTATTATCAGAGAGCTGAGGAAAAGATGGTTTGCGGAAAAGAGGTAGGTAAGATGCGTACATCTCGTTTACAAATCTCTGCTCTTCAACACTCTGACGTGCTTTTCTGCAATTCTGTAAAGCCTCTCGTCATCTGTAACAAGAGCCAAACCGTTTTCAAAGGCGAGATGAAGGTATGAAGCATCGTAGAAAGTTAAACCTTCATTAATTGCCATCTTGAAAGCTTTTTCTGGCTCTGACATTTCGAGTTTCTCAAGGTTTTTCAGAACTTCATGTAGCACGTCTAGTGCTTTTATTCCTTCCTCCACGCTGAGATTCTTCCTTTGGTAAACTTGCTTCCAGACTGCATTTCCAATTTCGTAAATTGCCAAGCTTGAAGTATAACATTCAAGCTTTTCCACCTCTCCCCTGCTGCAGAGGTTTATTATGGCTGAAGCGTCAAAGAGTAGCTTTTTCATCATTTTTCCTCCCTGCTCTCTCTAACGGCAGAAACCCACTCCTCCTCACTAACCTTCTTCAGTATTTCTTCAGCTTCCTTCAGCCTTGCTTTGAGTATTTCCATTTTCTTTCTCCTTATGCTTTCCTCCACAGCTTCCCTTATAACCTCCGAAGGTTTAATTCCGAGCTTGTCCATCTCCTCTTTCAACTCTTTTCTGATTCTTGCAGAGATTGTCACGTACTCCATAATCTGTATTACAATTTTGTATTAATAAAATTTACTACTGTTAGCTAATATCAAGAGAGTTCAATCAAGAGAATTCACCAAACACAGAAAACTTTATCCTGTTCAGCTACCAGAAATACCAGAAAACTTTATCCTGTTCAGCTCCAATAAATTCTCGTGGTCAGGGGGCTGGAAAGATACGAAGCCATAAACCGTGGCGAGGCCATAGCCAAATTCCAGATAGCTAGGAGAATGGAAGTTGAGGATTTTCTGGAGCAGGACAGCGATGAAGGGCGTCTGGAGAAGCTGTGGGAGCTGCACGGACAGTACAAAAAAGAATTCAGTAGATTACTGAAAGAAGAGGGCAACAATCCCGACTTCCTCGACACCCCTCCTGGCTCTCCTTCCTTCCTCCAGCTCAAACTAGCTCTCCTAAAAGAGATGCTGAAAAACTGCAACTTCTGCGAGAGGCGATGTGGAGTTAACCGATATGAGAAGACCGGCTTCTGCAAGTGCGGTATAACAAGCTATTACAGCAGCGAATTTCTTCATTTTGGCGAGGAGCCGGAGCTGGTTCCATCCCACACCATCTTCTTCAACCGATGCACCTTTGCATGCGTTTTCTGCCAGAATTTCGATATAGTTTACAGGAACGATGGCAGAGTTGACCCTGAAGAGCTTGGTAGAGTAATAGATGTCAGGTTCAGGCAGGGAAGCAGAAATGTGAACTTTGTTGGCGGAAATCCGGATCAGCATGCCCACACCATTATGGAAATCCTTGGCAATGTGGAGTCGAACGTACCTGTGGTCTGGAACTCTAACATGTACCACAGCATAGAGCTACATGAGGTTATAGAAGATATTGTTGACGTCTGGCTTGGAGATTTCAAGTACGGGAACGATGAGTGTGCTAAGCACTACAGCAACGTCAGAAACTACTGGAAGGTTGTTACCCGTAACTTTACGCTGGCAAACAGGACGGGAGAGCTTCTGATAAGGCACCTAGTAATGCCCGGACACATCGAGTGCTGTACAGCGAAAATTGTAGAGTGGATAGCAGAGAACCTTGGCAGAAAAGTTCGATTCAACCTGATGTTTCAATACTACCCCACGTTCAAAGCCTACGACTACCCTGAAATCGCAAGAAGATTGAGCGGGACAGAAATGAGGAGAGCCATGGAGATTGCATCTTCAAAGCTCACAAATCTTGTTTAAGGATTGATCACGGTATGAGTCCTCATAACAAGGTTTTGGGCACGTTAACAAACCTAGAGGGTTTAAATTCTAAAATCAACCGGTTATATACCGATGGATAGCTGGAGAAGCATAGACTACGAGATGGGATGCCGAAAGGAGCTGGGAAGACTCAATGCAGGTGAAATATCTAAGAAAGACAAGGAGCTATCGGATATAAAAACTAGCAGCTTGCAAATTCTATAAGTCTGGCGAGGGTGGTAAGAGGACTCAAAACCCCCCCTCACAACTTACGCCCACCATAACTCAAACTTACAACATCACAACCGAGACACCCTGTAGAGCCACCCTGACATCCTCTCCACATACGGTTCAGGGCTCAGGGCTCAATTACCCTAATATTTGTCAGCTCCCCAACCACTACGGCCTTTTCCAGAATTCCACTGTCAAAGGTTGCGAATTCATCAACGTCATATCCATTCAACCTGAGATTCCATGCATTGCTTAAGTGCAGCAAATCTAGGGTTCGAAGCTTTAATTTTGGTGCGAGTGTGATTGCCAGCTTAATCTCAGCCGGAACCTCTCCAAATATGGTAAATTCCTTATCGAAGGAATAGATGACATTTAACCCATACTTTTTCATGCTCAATCTTGCGATGACTGCAGGTAGGTCTTCTTCGTCAATTTCCACGTCAAATCCAGACATTAATCTATCAGAATTCCTTGAAACTACTGAAAACACTTCTGCCAGCACGAGAGGGGATATTATCTTTTCCTTCTCTCTTAAAAGGAATTTATCTGCTTCCTTGTTTCTTCTATCACCTCTATCGATGGCTGCCACTATTACGCTCGTATCAACGTAAACTACCACCTGTCTCTCACCTCTTCCAGTGATTTCCTCAGCATTCCACCAAAGTTGAGCTCGGAGTCGATTATTTTGTCAACAATCTCATCAATCTTTTTAAGGTATTCAATTTCAGCTTCGACTTTTTTCATCCCGTTTTCAATTATCTTTCTCAAAGCTTCGCTCCTATTCTTGTATATGCCAGCTTTTACGAGCAGGTCTAAATCTTTCAATTTTCTGTCATCTAATCTAACCGGCACCACTTTCATGTTTAATACGTATACGTAATTGTATTTAAATATATTGACACTCAGAAAGTCTGAAGGAAAAACATGTGGATGAGGACTGGATTATTATCGCCAACGAGGTGAAAGGAGAACTTGCCAAAGTTCTCCCGGCATTTTTGGATGAAGGGGGGCTGAAGCAATTACCTTGGCAAAGAAAAATGGTCTGGCGGTTTGCTGGATGACGGGAATGAGAATAGTAAGGTCTCTTAACTTGAAAAATAAACATGGGAAAAAGTTCTGTTCCAAATCAGAATAAATTTTTAACAGATTGGGATTATGGTCGCACCAACAGAGGGAGGTACGATCTTGACAAACTGAAAAATACTTAACGTGCACGTATAATTAAAATTATCACGGTATAGGCATTTTATACAAATCTGCGAAGATTCTGATGGTAGAAATCCTGTCATTGTGCTTCAAAACCAGCCTGAACTTTCCCTCCTCACCCTTTCCAAGCCTGAAATAATCTCCCATCCATGGAGCGGTTCCTGGAGCCCCCAAACCATAAGACCTGACTATTTCATTTCCAGAAGAATCGTATCCCCTTGCTGTCAGAACCAAGTATTCTGTCTCTTCATCCTCATTCCTGACCCAGCCTTCTATTACTATAATCCGGTCGCCAGGCATGATCTCATATGGTTTTTCTCTGTCCATTGTGGAACCGTATCCTTTTTCCGCTTTGGTTACCCTGACACTGAAATTGATAAGCAGAAGGTTTGTTTTATCATAAACCGTTGCAAATCGTTCATATTTTGGGAGATATGAACCTGCAGACGGGAAGATTTCAATTTGTGGGGCCTTTTCCGGTTTTTCAATCGGCTGGGTGCAGCCTATGATTAACAGGGTGGAGATGATGGCTGTCGATATAATACCCAGAGCTTTCATTGTCCCACTTAAACCTGAATCCATTTTTGGTGACAACATCGTAGCTCTGCCGCTCCACATTATACCCGCTTTCAGATGCTTCACCCCAAATCAATCAATATCAACCATAATCTCTTCCCTACCAGCCATCCTGACAAATATCACTCCGGCAAGAAAGGTCATGGCGGAAGCGAAAAGGAATGCGGTGCGTATCGCCTCCACACCACCTCCAGCCAAATCGTAGATTATTCCAATAGTCAGAGGCCCTACCATCCTACCCAAGCTTTTTGATGCTGACAACAGCCCCATGGCTGAAGATTCGTGCCCTCTGCTGTTAATGGCCACTGCTGCGCTGACTGCTGGCAGTGCAATTCCGCTCACCAGCCCCAAGCCTATAGATGCTGTTAATATTGCCATCAGGCTCTCAACCCTGACTATCGCAAACAGAAGGAGAGACGTGAGGGTGGTTCCCAGAAAAACAGGCTTCACCATGTCGATGGAGTCTGCAAGTTTTCCGGCAAAGGGTTGCATGACTGCAGACATGAGGAGAGTGAGAGTTACTGCGAGACCTATAAAGGATAAATCGTATCCCAGCAGTGCCAGATAAATTGGGAAGAAGCTCATGACGCTACCCCTGCCAAAGGCATTCAGAATTCTGAAGAGGATTGCCGCTCTAACAATTTTGCTTTCGATGACCTTCCTGAATTTCGTTTCTCTCTTTCCAGTATCGGCAGGGAACGTGAAGAGGACGAGGATTAATGCAATAAGGCTCAGAATACCCATGGACGCGAAGCTGAGCTCAATGGCGATGTTGCCAATCACTCCCCCCACAAGAGGACCTGCAGCCATCCCCAGAAAGATTGCTTGGTTCATCACGCCCATGGAGAATCCTTCACTCCCTCTTCTGGCCTTTTCTGCAACAATTCCAAGCGCTACCGGAATTACCATTGCCGAAGCAATGCCATGGAGGAGCCTTACAGCCGTCAGTTCCAGAAGGTTTGAGGTGAGTATATAGGCAAAAGACATCATGGCGTAAAAGAGGAGACCGATGAGAATTACCTTCTTCTTTCCCACATCATCCCCAATTTTCCCGAAAACTGGCAGAAAGAGAAACCGTGAAAAGGAGAATATGGAGAAGATTAGCCCGATCCAGATCCCTGTCGCCCCAAGATTGGTGGCATAGATTGGTAAGATTGGTGAGACTATCCCAACACCCAGCATTACTGTGAAGACTGCAAGGGCTGCTGAGGCGAGATACTTCATTAGAGGCTTTTTCTTCATCACAGTTTATAAAGCTGAAGCTCTGAAGCCTGAAGCGACACTGAAACGCCCTAAGCAAACCTGAGCAAGCCCTGAAGTCAACCCGCTGGAAAAAGTTTTTAAGTTCATCCAGACATGCCATAACAGAATGCCGGGAGAAACGACAGAGAGAGCAAAGGAAACTGCAGAAAAAACTGGGAAAATAGGAATGGAGATGTTTGTGGCAAATAATCCCCTCCTCCCCAAAAAGATATTCTTCACCACCGGTGTTGGCAGGCATGAGGATGAGTTGGTGAGCTTCGAGCTGGCATTAAGAGATGCCAAGATAGAGAAGTTCAATCTGGTTACAGTGAGCAGCATCTACCCACCTGGCTGCGAGAAAGTAGAGGTTGAGGAGGGGTTGGGTGAGCTCATGCCAGGCCAGATAGTATTCTGCGTGATGGCCAAGATTAGCAGTAATGAAGAGGGCAAGCAAATATACGCCAGCATCGGAGCGGCCATACCAGAAGACTCGACACTCAACGGATATCTGACAGAATACTACGGTTACTGTGATGAAAATGAGAGCGAAGAGAAGATTGGGAAGCATTCAGAAGAAATGGCCGCTTACATGCTCAGCACAGCCTTCGGCATTGACGATTTCAAGACATTTAATGTGACGAAGAAAGCTAAGGTAAAAGATGGCTATACAACTGTCGTCGCGGCTGCCGTTTTTGTGATGTAATCGCTATTCGCTTCTCTAAAAATCTTTTAAAAACTATCTAAATCCAACCTCAATCTACCTTAATCTACATATCTACTTTAATCCCCTTAAAGCCTTCCACAAAGTAGTACGATTTTGAACCCCATATCAGCCAGTAAACTGGAGGCATGTTCCTCCTTTGCGCTTCCCTCAGCCACATGAGGTCCTTGACAGAAGTTACCGCGAGGCCAGCAACCCGAAACATTTCCACAATTTTCTCGGGGCTGGATCCATTGTAGAACAGGAGCATTCTGCACACATCCTTTCTATATCTGTTTCTCCATGGATTTCGTCTTTCATAGGCTGCCACCACCATATTGCCCACCAGCCATTTAAGCCTGTCAACTCCATTACTCAACCATTTTCCGTCAATTGCCACAACCTTTCCACCAAGTTTGACTACTCTGGCCCATTCTCTGATTGCCTTTAGGGGATTTAACAATGTCTTTCAAAGCTCAGATATGGCTCATGAGTCAGAACTCTGACTTTATCAGTGTGATGGAGAAGGAGAATTACACAGGTAGCTACACCTATTCATTCATAAAATCTGTCAAGTCCTAGCTCAGATTCAACGACAGGGAGCTGAGGGCAAACATAAAGATCAGAGGTTCTCACAAGCACCCAAACACGTTCAACGAGAGGTTCCTTCACAGAAGGAGCTTCGGTCCATCATGCTTTCTGGGGACAAGAGGACCAGGGTTTCATGTTCGCTCGTCGCATTCTCAGGACTCAGGATTCAGATGCTGGGAAACTACAGAGGGACGGATGGATTGAAGGTAATGGACTTTCCTGAGATGGTTGTTTCGAATGGAGAGGTTGAGTTTGAGGCTGTGCCCACGCTTGTCGTTGTGAGGCTGGCCATAAGCAAAGTTGGCCATCAGTATCTCACATTTCTCGGTGAAGAGGGTTGCAATTACCTGAAGGAGTACTTGGAAGAGAGGATGAGGACGGGTGAGAAGATAGGCAGAGATTTGCCCATCATAACACCCAGAGCAGCATCGCTTCGCGGCAAACACATCTCAACCATAAACATAGGCGATATCATCAGGCAGGCAATAAGGAAGGCAGGCTTTGAATGGCGTCCCTATGTGCTCAGACATTACTTCGACACCCAGCTCCTGCTGGCCGAATCCAAAGGCCTGGTTATCAGGGACTACAGGGTTTTCTGGATGGGACACAAGGGAGACATCGAGACCAATACACCAACAGGAACAGGTGCCCGACGATCTTGTTGAGGACATGAGGGAAGCGTATGCAAGAGCCTCAGTCTATCTCGAGACGGAAGTGACGGCAAGTCTCAACAGTGCAGCGGATAGGATGAGGCAGGAGTACAGAAAGACAATGCTTATTATTGCTGGGGTGAGTGAAGAGGAAATTGAGTCTGTTGATCTTGCTTCCATGAGCGAGGAGGAGTTCATCCAGTTCCTCAGGGAAAGGATGCTTGAAAATGAGCAGAAGAAGCAGAACGAACAGAGCAACGGAGAGAGCAATAAGCAGAATAGCCAGAGGGTGGTTGACATTGATGAGGCAGAGCATCTGATCAACTCGGGCTGGGAGTTTGTTGCGACGCTTCCAAACGGGAAGGTTGTTGTCAGGCATGGGTGATGCAAAGGGCTGACCTCGGCCGTGCAAGGGTGATAATTGAACTGTATGAATTTGATTATTTTAATGCTGAACGAGCGTTCAGTGTAAGATGTCCATTCTTAAGAAAAGTCAGGGGAAAAGAAGAATACACTTGCCTGATCCACGACGTAAAACCACTAAAGTGCAGAGAATTTCCAGCTGACAGAGAAACCGCTAAGAATCACGAGTGCCCAGGTTATGACTAGGCAGCCCAATCGGAGGGAGTTCATCAATCTGCAGATATACGAGTTAAATTAAAGACATTAATGCGACCATCGAAGGTGTCTGGTATACCAAAAGAGTACATAAGATGAAGAACATTTAAATTTCAACAACCCATCAAAAATTGGATAGGCCCTCACCTCTGCAAAAATCCTGCAGAACCTGAAAAAGCTAAGGATTCCTACAATCCCTGCTTATTCCCGGCCTGCCCAATATCTTGGGAAGCGGATTTTTTCGATGGGCACCTCCATGGATTCAGAATTACTAAGCATTATGTCTCCATCCACCATAAACCGGTGCTTTCCCCTGGAATTTGAACCTTCAGAACCAAGCTCGAATTATTGGATGAGCCCTCTCCCTTCAAGAAGCCCTGCCCCTGTTGACCAGTGGGAAAACTCTTAAAAGTATGGGAAACGATTTATCAATAATGCTCTTTAAAACACTCAACATCCCCGAGAACAAGAGAAAAGCTATTGAAGAATTTGTCAGAGTGCTCAAGGAGTGGTACGGAGACAGGGTGAAGAGAGTCATCCTGTTCGGTTCTGTGGCGAGAAGTGATTTCAGCGAGGAGAGTGACATCGATGTGCTGGTGATCGCTGACGGAATTTCCACCCGGGATGTTGTCAGGGCTGCCCATAAAATTCTCCTGGACTACGGGGAAGTTATAGTACCCATACTGAAGTCAAGTGAAGAGTTCGCCAGATACAAGCATCACTCATTTTACCGGACCGTTAGCAGGGAGGGAGTAATCATTGCATGAAGTAGTTCAGCAATTCAAAATTGCAGAGGAGTGTCTGCAGGAGGCGAGAAACCTATTTTCAAGCGGATACTACAGAGGCACTGTATCCCAGGGCTTACTACTCGATGTACCACGCGGCAAGAGCTCTCCTGCTCACCAAAAATGTGTCTCCAAAAACGCATGCTGGAGTTCTGAGGATGCTGGGTTTGGAGTTCGTCAGTAAAAACTTGCTCGAAGACATGTACAGCGAGGCTTACCAGCACGCGCTTACCCTCAGGAGCGAGGCCGATTACGCGGTCGAAGCTAATGTGAGCAGAGAAAAAGCAGAGGATGCAATACTAAATGCAGAATCATTTTTGGAAAGGATTAAGAGAGCTTTGATTGAACTGGGCTGGCAGGTGTAACGCCTTTAAAGCCTTGAGGCACAAAATTTCCTGCATAGCTACCGAGGCAGCATTTTTGGGTTAAGATTGGCAGGAGTATGATGATGTTATATATATGACTGTCTTAATCAGAAAGTCGTTTCACATAACTCGAAACCCGATGACGAGTTAGCTCATCACCCCCAGAAGGGTTGGAGGAGACCGTAGACTTTCCAGAGGTGTGCCTGTAAGAAGATCTTGGCAATAGCCGACAGGAAAATCGTTAAAAGTGTAAAAGGCTCAACTAAATAACAATGCTCCCGGAAACCCTTGTGACGCAATTCTAGATATCGACCAAAATAATGAGCTGGCATGGTATTACAAAAGGTTGCTTCGAGGCAAAACTTGGTAATTTAGTGGAGGCCTTAAAATGCTTGGAAAAGGCCATAGAAGCGGATAGAAAGTTCATTGAATTGGCTAACAGTGACGAAGATTTAGCAATTCTGAAAAATGACAAAAGATTCCAAATTCTAATTAAGAGAATGACTAATAACTCGAGAAAAGCGGAGAATGAGTAAAAAAAGATTTATTGAATCACTATGCAACCGAGCTATAGCTAAAAGATTAAGTATATCTTTGATTTATTTAATTCTTATAATTTTTAATGATTTCCGACTGCACAAAATATAAATTTTATGTGCCATTCCATTAAGAAAGGTGACAAAACTTTAGATACTTTAACGTGCCAAATTGATCCAAAAGGTGACACGATGTACTTGGATAGCTTCTACTCTGAATTGACGAAAAGATGGCAGGGGAGCTTATTCAGGGTTAGCGATGCCTATCAAATCAATAGAAGAGCTAAAGAATACCTGCACAGGTTGTCAAAAGAAAGAAAGTTGAAGAGAATATACTGGGGATGGTACTTCATCCCTGCCGAATACAAAGACCCCTGGGATTTTTTGGTTAAGGACAGGGGCTTCAAGGTAATCGTCAAGCAAACCGCAGCCAGCATCTGGAACTACGACTTCGTTCACAGAGACGTTTACCGTTTGGCTGTAAAAGATAGATCCTACGGCAACGCTTTGGAGGGGTTTGCGAAAGACATGGGATGGGATTTCGAAATTGAATACCACAAGAGAATTCCCTACGAGTACAAGAAGATGGATGGCTTATTCATTGAAACCATTGAATCCAGCATAGTGAGCTGCATTTCGGAATGGTCCTTCATAGATGCTTTCGCTACTTTGTACTTCAGGAGAGATGAGGTCAGCTTTAGTAAGTTGAAGGAAATGGGAAGGTGGAAAAGAATATCCAGCAGCGATACAAGGGTATGGACGGCTTTGAAGTACGGATGCAGGTTATTCAACGAGCATTTCGGAAAGGAAATCTTCCACATTAGGGTTAGAAGAGAGTTGAACGATGATATCAGGGAATTGATTGAGGAAGCTGTAAAGAGGGTGATTGAGTTTGCCTAAGGCCATAGATATGATGAGAAGAAGGGAGGAAGATATTCTTAGGGCAATCAAACATCTTTCAAAGGAAACAGAGAACTTCAACATACCTGAAATGATGGTGATAGGCGGATATGCTTTGAGAGCCTTCATCCCCTTTTCCAGATTCACGAGGGACTGCGATTTTGCCGTGAGAAAGAAAAACGGGTGGAACATAGACTACATAAAAGAGATTCGGCGGTCTTTCCATCGAACATGAGGGGAAAAGAGCACGTAGGCTGATGAATCTCTTCATGTCTTCAAACACATCAAAAACCACAGACTGAAATGATTACAGAACGATGAGCTGAACAGACTGCATTATCGATGCGGAAATCATTATGTACCTGAACTATTAGGAATCTGATTCCAAGAGTACATCCAGCCAAAACTTCAAACAGCCCTCGCACCTTCCACAACCCTGCATTCACCTTCGCCCCCTTCCGCTTATCTGCATCTCCATCTCCCGCCCCTCCATCCTCCGCAAGTCCATCTCCAGTAGCCTGGTCCAGATCTCCACCTTTACAATGGCTTCCTCAGCGGTAATCTCGTCTTTCTCTGCAAGCAACACCTCCTTCAGCACGAAGCCCTCTGGGAGCTTCAGTGCACCTCTTCAGTGGCCTCATGTCCAGTTTCTTATTCACTAATCCCGTCGTGACTATCATACCTAATTCTTATTACGCCCCATACCTATATACCTTCTCCGTTAAGAGATGGTATGGATTACCAACCCAAGGTAAGAAACTGGGCGGAAGAGATAGAGAAACTCCTGAAGAACACCCATAAGAGGAAGATTTTTCTCTACATCCGCATCATAAAAGGGACGGACTTCGCAGATATTGCAAGGTACGTCCGCATTTCACATACAAATCTCACGAAGCACATAAAGGACTTCGAGTTCATGAAGCTCCTAAAATCGGAGGTATCGCTGAAAGACAGGAGAAAGAAGATATACGTGGTTACGCCCCTCGGCGAGGACTTCATCCGCCACGACATCAGGTCAATCGGGATGTTTCTGGATATGGTGAAGGTCTATCTTGACAATAAATATTCAGGGGAAGGAGAAGATGCGGAAAGCAGGGCTTATGAGGCCATAGGCAGGTATTTCGCATCTCTTTCAGGCGAGCCTTTCCTGACCGGCGGGCCGTTTTCTGAGGCTGGTTCTCTTTTCCTCTACTTTCTGAGGTATTCCAGAAGAATCGTTCCGCAGGACGTGAAGAATTGCCTTTTCTTCAGTTCTGAAGAGCGTAATGCTGTATTGAGGCTTATAGATGCGGCGATGTGCTCGAAGAATGGCTGTTCTGTGTGTAATCTGATACTCGACTCCTGCCATCCCAGCCTATTTACGAGTCAGTGGTGCTGAAGCTCAGGGACATGGATCTGGAAGAGCTAAAGGAGCTAAAAGAGTTGCATAAAGAGGAAGAAGAACTCTCAGAACTCTGAACATGAACCAAAATTGGTATGGGCCCGCGGGGGTTTGAACCCCGGACCTCTCGCTTATCAGGCGAGCGCTCTAACCAGGCTGAGCCACGGGCCCTTAAAGAAATCGTTACCTCTCAGACCAAAAGGGTTTATGAAGTTTGTGGTATCTGGGAATGTGGTCGCTAGAACATTTACCTACACAACGGCTATTTAAAACCTGAAGCTTTTGGATATATGGCTGGCCGATAACAGGGCAAGATGCTCGACTTATTAAGAACTTGCGGGGATTAAAGCTAGCAGGAGCTGAGATATAACTTAAACCTCCTCTACCTCAATTCTGTTTAGCTCCCTCAAAAACCCAACAGCTACCTTCCCCTTAGCCCTCTTCTTCAGCCCCTTATCGTTAGTTATTAGGGTACAGCCATATTCCTCAGCCACTTTAAGAAGGGCTGGATCCGTTCCCTCTGCCTCAACCTCCACAACCTGACAGTTATCCATACTCTTTATGATGTTCAATGCAAAGATTGCGGCTTTTCTCTCCTTTCCTGCAAGTGCTGTGGTGAGTCTTTCAAGCTCTTCAACAACCTGCCTTGGGATGACAAAGGCTCTGAAGCCCATCTCCTTAAGCTGCGAAAACACATCCACCTTTTTCAGAAAAATGTACATGAGGACATTGGTGTCGATGGTGGCACATGGGGTACATAGTGTGCTTCTTTCCTTCTTGGCTGTTCTACCACTTACTTTATTGTCCCCGCTCCTATGAGTCTCCATCTCGAGCCAACTCTTCTGCTTATTGCCACCCTCCACCCTTTCTCGGCACATACTGGCCTCTTCAGTTTTACCTCCACCACATCATCCCTTGCTGATGTGACGATGCCAAGGGTTGTGGAGGTGCCTATGCTGAGCATTAAAGGCTCGTTCATCTTTATCTTCTCAACTCTAAGCTCCTCTTCAGTCCCTACTACTCTCTCAAGGAGCTGAACGTCCATGGAGAAGTCATTGAGGGTTTCAGGAAGCTTGTCCGGATGGCCAACGACGTTTCCCACAAGGCTGTCACTCTTCGTTAGGTAGGGATCCAGTTTTGTGGCAACTCCAATAAGCCCGCCAGGCGTCGCTTCTTCCACATTCCTGCCAGAGGCCATTATCCCAACCACTTCGCTATGAAGAGGGTTGTAAACGCCCCTTTCATCCTTGATGCCTGGCCTTATTTCTATCTCATCCCCTACTCTAAGCCTTCCTCTTGCCAAGCTACCTCCAACGACACCTCCAATCAGCCCTTCTGGCTTTGTACCGGGCTTGTTGACATCAAAGCTCCTGGCTATATGCATGAGGGGCGGAGAGTCCAAATCTCTTTCAGGAGTTGGTATGGTTTCCTCAACTGCCTCAATTAAAGCATCTATATTCACCCTCTGCTGGGCAGAAACGGGTATGATGGGGGCGTTTTCGGCAATTGTGCCCTGTATGAATTCCTTAATCTCCTTGTAGTTCTCCAGAACCCTCTCATGGGTTACGGTATCAATTTTATTCTGAACAATAACTATCTTGTCCACCCCGATGATTTCCAGAGCCATTAAATGCTCCTTTGTCTGGGGGCGGGGGCATTTCTCATTGGCAGCTATAACCAGAACTGCACCATCCATGATGGCCGCACCACTCAGCATTGTGGCCATCAACGTTTCGTGGCCGGGGCTGTCAACAAAGCTCACAGTTCTCAAAATCTCTGTTTTAACCTTGTGAATTTTGCACTTTTTTTCAGTAGTAAAAGCCTGAGGTGGCTCACACTTGGGGCATTTTCTGAAGGTTGCATCCGCATATCCGAGTTTAATGGATATGCCCCTCTTTAGCTCTTCACTGTGCCTGTCTGTCCATACCCCGCTTAAAGCAGCAACAAGGGTCGTTTTACCATGATCAACGTGACCAACCATTCCTATGTTAACCTCAGGAAGAGGGATTTCTTCTTTCGCCATGATGCTCTGCCTCTGCTGCGATGTATTTAAACTTTTCAGCTTTCCTGAGAGGTGTTCTGAATTAGTTTCAGTTACCGTCCAAATTCTAACAGACATTTTATTCTTACCTATAATAATTAATTAACCAAATAATTTAAGCCCACCCACCCCCTCCCCCTTCCCTGAATTTCATCTCAGGTTGATTTAAAGTCTGTTACATTTCGGAGAATATTATACATATGAGGGTTAGGGACGGGGGCAGGTTAATAAACTATATCAGGGTTATAAAAATAGAGAGTTGCCCAGCTAAGTTACTTCAGGAATTGCATCCAAGGCATCAAAAACCTTTTATGCAATATATCGAACATGTGTTCGATGAGGGTGCTGGAAGGTGTTGTGGTTGTTCTGGCAATGCTCCTGCCTTTTGTGGCCTTTAAAACTGCTGACCTGACCACATACATTTACTGGGTAGCCGCGACTGCTCTTTATCTAATCTACGTAGCTCTGACCTCAGGGAGGTGGGTGAATGAGTGAGTTCCTGATTCTGCTCCTCTTCTATGCCATCGCCGGAAGTGCCATCGCATTCTATGCCAGGAAATACGGAGTTTCAGAACATGTTGATTATTTCATAGCTGGCAGAAATGTCGGAGGTGTGATTTCAGCTTTAACCTACGCCGCAACAACCTATTCGGCCTTCATGATGGTGGGGCTTGTTGGTCTGGCATACGCCAGTGGTGTTGGAGCAGTAGGATTTGAGCTGCTCTACCTAGTCGGAACGCTTTTCCTCCTCTCTTACTACTCCCCGAAAATCTGGAGGCTGTCAAAGGAGCATAACGTGGTATCTCCCGCTGAGCTGCTTTCTGTGAAATACGGAAAGGAGGTCGCAGTGCTTGCATCTATCATCTCCCTCATCGCCCTTATTCCCTATACCTCCAGTCAGGTGATTGGGGTTTCACTTCTTCTGGAAAAAAGCGGGGCTTTGCAGTATGAGGTTGCCATTGCTGTGACCGCAATACTGATTGCATTCTGGGCATTGATAGGAGGCTTAAGGGGGGTTGCATGGACCGATGCCCTTCAGGGGATAATCATGCTGTCTGCAGCCGTAATTACCGTTATCTGGGTTTATTTCTGGGGTTTTGGTGTTGAGTCAGAATTTACGTCCCAAGTCAGCAGGCTCGGAGAGCTCCTTTATGTTCCCAACAAGATCTGGACACCCATGAAGTTCGCAGCCCTCAGCGTCCCATGGTTCTTCTTCGCCCTTACGAACCCACAGGTTTTACAGAGGCTCTTCATACCAAAGGATCCCAGAGCTTTAAGGAGAATGGTTATTCTCTTCGGCACCTTCGGGTTGATTTACACAATCCTTGTCACTTTCCTTGGCTTGGAACTCAGGGTGCTTACCGCCCTTGACAGATTCCCAGCCATTTCTTACAGAGACGATGTTACGCCAACTCTGCTCACTCTCATGCCCTCCTGGCTTTCACTGCTGGTGGCCTTCAGCATCATAGCGGCAGCAATAACAACCGCAAATTCAATAATTCTCAGCCTCTCCTCCATGATCTCCAGAGATGTCGTGAGAGAGGGTGGCTTGAGGGCTGGCCAGATGGCCGTTGTTGTTCTCACAATCCTGGTGGCTCTCTTTGCCATGTCAAAGCCAGGATACATTGTGGAGCTCTCTGTACTCTCATCCACCATATTGCTGAGTCAGCTCCCCCTGATTCTGGGAATTTTCCATTGGAAAGGTGGAAAGTTTACAGGGATTGCAACGCTGATTGCTGGCTTCACAACGTCAGTAACGCTATCTGCTTTCAAGCTGTCTCCGGCAGGCATACCCGCTTCCATATGGACATTCATAATCGTCTTCGCTGTATTCTTTGCTGTGTCCCAGATGGAGAAGTGAGTACTTTGGAAGTACAATGGTGAAAGGGGATTCAAAAAATTAATATAATCTCCTTTCTTCTCCTTTTCTCGTATGGTCAGGATTTACGTTGTTTACAACTACGGCCAGTACAATCATCTGATTCACAGAATGCTCAGAGACATGGAGGTTGAGACAAAGCTCATCCAGAACACCACGCCTGTAGATGAGCTTAAAGAGCTGGATGGACTGGTTATAGGTGGCGGTCCCAGCCTAGAAAGAGTGGGAAATTGCAGGGAGTACGTGAGGGAACTCAATGTCCCTATTCTGGGAATTTGTCTTGGTCACCAGCTCATAGCAGATGTTTTTGGTGGTAAAGTGGGGAAAGGTCAGATAGGTGGCTATGCAGAGGTTGCAGTCAGGATTATTCAGGATGATCCCCTGTTTGATGGCTTTCCAGAGGAAATAAAGGTTTGGGCCAGCCACATGGATGAGGTTAAAATGCTACCCGAGGGGTTTGTCAGGTTGGCAGAATCAGACATATGCCAGGTTGAGGCCATGAAACATAAAAATATGCCCATCTACGGCGTCCAGTGGCATCCAGAAGTGTATCACAGCCAGTATGGAAACGAGCTTTACAGAAATTTTGTGGAGATCTGCAGAAAATAATGACTTAAACAGGGGCTTAAGCTGAACATCTTAGGGGAAATATATAAAGTGCTTGGAGGCAGATGTCCAACTATGAATCAGTGGCCTGTGAAAATATTGCTGGTACACCCGAAAGCGCCATTCATGCAGGATGAGAAGCTCACGATTGCTGCAGATTGCGCAATACTGGTGAACAAAGAGCTGGCAGAGAGATTTGGCAAGGAGCCAATAATTATCGGCTGCCCCATGCTTGAGGATCCGAAGAGAGTTTTCGAGAAGCTGAAGATGATCCTAGAAGAGGGTTCAGCCAAGAGCATCGATGTCTACACCATGGAGGTTCCCTGCTGCCACGCCATCCACATGATGGTGGACAGGGCTGCAAAAGAGGGAATGGAAATCAAAAAATATATCGTGAGAGTTAGCGGAGAAGTGGAGCCCTATTCGGGAGTTGTAGATGAAAAAATGATGGAAGCTGAAATGAAGGCTCACAGGGGAATGTGATGCTACGTGAGGCTATGTGAGGTTGATTAAGTCGTCTCACGAGCTATAATTATATCAGCCCAATCTAATGAATATAAATCGAGGGATGTGGAATGGCCAAGATAAAGACCAAGATAAAGAGGATGATGATCGCAATTGATACTGAGCGTTGCATTGGCTGTGGGAAGTGTGTTAACTCCTGTCCTACCAATGCTCTTGAGCTGGTAGATGGGAAAGCCCATCTGAAAGACGAAAAGATTTGCGACGGGTTTGGCTCGTGCATAGCAGTCTGCCCCACAAACGCCCTCTACATTGAGGAAAGAGATGCTGAACCTTTCGACTGGAGCATTCTTAACACGATAAGTTTTGAGGATTTCTTGGACAAGCTGTCCAAACATTACAGACCGGAAGAGATAAAGCAGCCCTGATTTTCGGGGAATTCGATTTTTTAACTTTTACAAGGTTTTGGATCTCAAACTTTCCAGTTTTTGTTATCTTGCTCCTTTTACCTTCCAATCCAGACTTAACAGCACAATATGCCAAACCTTAAGAAGAGATATCATAACGTACAATCATGAAGAAGTTGAGAATCGTAGTGGAAAACGTCAGAGGAGAGTGTTATGCAGGTTATCAGAAAGGGGACGTAATAGAAGTTGAGGACCCGGTCATAACCGGTAGGCTTTGCATATACGCAATATCAGCCTTGCTTCCATATATCACTGCCGCATATAGAGAGACCCCACCTGAAGACTGGATAAATGTTGTCGAGGTTTTGCAATGTCCTGACCCGGAAAATACGGTCATTTTCAGAATAATCAGGGAGTAATTAAAGTCTTCATACCTGATTGTCCACTTACTTATAACACCCACCCCCGCACATTGACTAATCTCTAACTCAGCTATAACACAGTGAAACACCTGATACCCACTGCCCCCCACCCCTTTATTTCCTGTGGAGATTTGAACTCACCAACTTGAGAGCTTTATCCATATCCCTTCTGTAAGAATCCCCCGCTAATACAAAAGCAATTAGAGCACCAAACTCCAAAATATCATAGGACTTCTCATTACCGGCTAGGAGCATTATAAAAGCTGCAGAGAATAGAATAAATGAAGTGGCGACGCCAAGAAACTTTGCTGGAATATGTGGTGGAACAACTATTATCCCATTCCTAATGAGTTTATCGTACTTGATTGATCTAAAAACAATGTGGATGATGATAGGGATTGAAAGAACATAAACTACCTCGGAAAAGATTTCAGCAAAGTAGTAAATAGGATAAATATCCTTGACATGATCGACAGAGATCAAGATGACAATAATATAAAGTAATATTATACTAAATCTGCTAAAAAACATAGAACTTTCAAGATTTGATATTAATCCCTCAATTTTTGTAATTATCTTCACAATATTCAGTATGATTACAAACAAAGTAAAGGATATTATAGAATAATATGCTATTCTAAAGTTACCAATCCTAAAACCCGTAAAGTTTGAAATTAGTTCTAGCAGTTCCATAATACAAATCATAATGAAGACAATAGCTGAAAGGATAAAGTGCTTGTTTAAAGAGTTCCAATACCATATCATTTTATCGAAGTCTTCGTCTTTCATTGTACCCAAGAAATAAAGCAGAGAGAGTGATGCAATCATCCCTAGTACGGCTGTTATCTTCCCGATTAGGGCAATATCCATACTGGATAAATCCCTTTATAATTATTAAACTTTTCCTTCTTTTTATTTAGTCTTCAATAGCTAAATAGTACGGATTTCAAATTTTTATAGACTATTTTATTATAAATTATAATTAGTATTAAAATAACAAAAAGATTAATTAGTTAGAATATAAGCTGATTAACCAGTATTCTGCATCTTTTGTATTAATCATTTCAGGTTAGTTATGGTTAAAAGACGATTCGAAAAATTTATTTATTTCTTCAGTTTATTAAGAATTTCTACAGTTTTGAGCATAATATCGAGGATTTCTCTCATCTCACTATAACTCGACTCTAGAAGCTTGGCTGATAATTCATCAATGAGTCTCTCCAAATTTCTTTCAGCATTTTTTGAAATTGTCATAGGCACTTCGACTTTATTGGAAATGTCAGAAACATCCTCAGCGTCGGATACAATCACCACATCCCTGCCGCATGATGGGCAGTAAACTCTCTCACCTTCTTGGAAAAGAGGAAGTTTACACTCTGGACAGTGTTGTGATAACATTTTTGCACCGCGAACGAGTGCTTTTGCTGCTTCCGAAATTTTTTTATCCTCCATACCCTTACTGCACAACAGAGAAATAAAAACATTCAGTTTTCAGGAGGTGGTTGCATGGGGCAGAAGGTGCCAGAGAGTGTTCTTGAGGTTCTGGATAGAATAATCCATGATGATACAGTTCCCAGAAACATAAGAAAGACTGCAAGTGAGATAAAAGAGAACCTTCTCCACGGTGAGGAGAGCTTGGCTGTAAGAGCGGCATCTGCCATTTCAATTCTCGAAGAAATATCATCGGATCCAAACATACCCATGCATGTCAGAACTTTAATCTGGAATGTTTCTAGTCAGCTGGAGAGAATCGCTGTTGAGTAACGCAGATAGTATAAAAGACAGTCTAAAAGGAGAGTTACTAAGGAAGGGGATTCATTTAGCGGGACTGGCTTATATTCCATTTTACATCTTTACTGATCGCTGGACCACATTCACTGTCGTGGCTTTTTTAACTCTCATCGCTATTTTTCTGGAAATTTTAAGGAGAAAAACTGAGATTTTCCCCAAGTGGATCCTGAGAGGTTATGAAAGGGGTGGTGTTGGGGCATATGTTTACTTTGGCATATCTATGCTACCGGTAACTCTGCTATTCTCACCTCAAGCTTGTTTTGTAGCAATTGCTTGTGGATCCGCTGGAGATGGAGTTGCTGGTATAGTGAAAAAAATTTGGAAAAATATTGCACCACTTTCTATGTTACTCTCATCACTACTCGTAATTTTATTTATCAGCGCATACATTTACATATCTCTCCCCGCTGCGTTTCTAGCAACCATTATTGCTGTTATTGTGGAAACGAAGCTTACTAAAATTGGAAAATACTACATAAACGATAATTTCTCAGTCCCATTGGTTACTGCTGTGGTTTACGAATTCGCTACAATTCTCTATTCGTAGTAATTCATGACATTACACAAAATCAATCTCAAGATTGTAATCTTCAAACAAACCACACAAATATCGATATAGAGATACATTCCGATGTGTTCTTATTAGTACACTTTACTAACATCCCACAATAACTCTTTTGTGTCCTACAAAAAATAAACCAACAATGATTCCGAAAATTCCAAGGGCTATGAGCACGCAACATCCTGATAATGTTACCATGCCCTTCTTCGTTAACAGGGAGTATTTTGATGGCGAGGATGAAATAAGGGAGGCTTACTACGTTTTCTCCCATCTGGGCTGTGATGAGCAGATGTGGGATTGTGAGGGTAAGGAAGTAGACGAGTTTGTAGTCAAAAAATTGCTGACATATTATCCCGACTTTTTCTCAGCTCATAAACTGGGTCAGGATGTTAGAATTACACTAAGGGTCCCAAATCCTTCAGTAGAGGCTACTGAAGCAAAGCTGCTACCTGAAACTCTGGAAATAATACCTAGAAGTTACGATGCCGCTGAGGTGTTTTATGGAGAAGAAGTATGCCCCATCTTTGAGGTCATAGTTCCAATGGTTACAAATTCCCAAGAACTCAACAGGATTTTTTATTACTATAAGGATTTTGTAGCGGGTAAAGGGGACTTATACTTAAGGGATGGAATTAGGATCAGAGACTGGCTTGGGGAATTTAAACCCGAGGAAATAAGCATAATTCCACTTTTTGAGGATATACCAGTAATGCTGGAATGTCACAAAATCCTCGAGGAATATATGAGGGACAAGAAATTCGAGGAGATAAGAGTTTTTCTTGCTAGGTCGGATCCAGCATTGAATTATGGATTCATCCCGGCAACTCTTGCTGCGAAGATAGCACTGCTAAAACTCTCTGAAATTGATAATTTCGATGTCCATCCAATAATAGGTGTCGGAACCACACCCTTCAGAGGCTTCCTTACCCCTGAGAATCTGGGCGTTCTTGAAGAATATACTTCAGTCTTAACCTTCACAGTTCAGTCAGCCTTTAAATATGATTATCCTCCAGATATTGTTAGAAAGGCAATTGATAGGATAAAGCATAGGAAGCTTGGCAGACCGCAACACATCGATGAAAGCATAATCAAAATTATTGAAAGAATGAGCAAGTCCTATAGGGATAGAATACCTGCTGTTGCAAACTTTGTAAACTCCTTCAGCCGTTATATACCAAGAAGAAGAATGAGAAAACTCCATATCGGACTGTTTGGATATGCGAGAGGTGATGGTGTTAAGTTACCTAGAGCCATAACTTTCTGTGCAACTCTTTACTCCATCGGATTTCCTCCAGAACTCATAGGGTTCTCTGGTTTTACAGATAAAGATCTGGAAGCGGTCATGGAGCACTTTGGAGGCTTTGAAGATGTCATGGAAAAAGCCTTGTCCTGTTACAATCCTGAAAGCCTTAAAATCATCCCTCTAGAGGACGATGTAAATCGAGCTCTAGAGTTCTTTGATTATAAGCCAGATGAAGAGCATTTGAGGGCAACTTCAGATGTTATTGAAGCTCTTTCTATGGGAGGAGACCCTAGAGAAGCTGTAACGAGGGCAGGAAAAATAAGAGGGTTTTTGGGGTAGGCCCGCATAATCCATGTAGCTCTACAGATAGTTCCACAGGAAATAAAGGGGTGGGGGTGAAAAAGTAATGTTTAACAATGTTGCATTTTATGGTAGTGCATTTAATGTCACTTAGCAACACTTAGCATCAACTACTGCCAGTGACCGTCACTGACCAAACTCTTCACGTCACTCCATCCCCACAGGACCCTCTTTAAGATATTTTTCCGGATCTCTCTCAAACATGAACTTGCAGCCGGGGGCGCAGAAGTAGTAGGTCTTCCCCTTATATTCAGTTTTGAACTTTGCAGTTTTCTCGTCCACCTCCATCCCACATACTGGATCCATCGCCACACCATCACCTCCTTTGGAATTGTTTTACATCACATGTAATATATCTTTTACCCAGTCATTCCACTTATATTCCACTTATTTCCCAACCAGAGAAAAGTACACATCTTCCAGTCTCATGACTTCAGGCTCTACTTTCAGTATTTTCCCTCCAGAGGAAATTACATCCCTCAAAATTCTATTAAGTTCATCAATACTTTCAGTGGTCATCCTCTCCTCTCGGCCATTTTCAGAGTAAACGATCACGTATTTTCTGCCAGCTTTTATTAGCTCGTCAATATCACCGAAATAGATGAGCTTACCCTTTTTCATTATTGCAACCCTGTCACAGACCGATTCCACGTAATACATGTTGTGGGCGGAGAAAATGATTGATTTTTTCTCATCTCTCAACCCACCAAGAAATTCGGCAATGAAAAGGGATGTGCCCGGATCCAGCCCGCCGGTAGGCTCATCGTATATCAGATATTCTGGATCGTGCATGAGAGTTCTGGCGATGGATACCTTTCTCTTCATGCCTTTGGAGAAAGCCCCGAGTCTTCGATCGGAAGGTATTTTGAGCATCTCCATAAGCTTTTCAGCTCTCTCTTCAGCTTGGGCGCCCTCTACACCATAGAGGGAAGAGAAGAACATCAGGTATTCTTTAGCGGTCATCCCATCATAGAGGGCATCGAATTCGGGAAGGTACCCTATTCTCATTTTTATTTCATTCAGATTGGAAAACAGCTCTTTCCCAGAAAACTCCACTCTCCCGGCATCGGGTTTTATAAGCCCCGAAACCATTTTGAGAGTTGTGGACTTGCCAGCTCCGTTCTCACCGATCAGTCCGAGGATTTCTCCTTTCTCAAGGTGAAAGCTGATGGAATCAACGGCAATTATATCGCCATAAACCTTTCTCAAACCCTCAACTTTCAGCACAAGATTAATAACGGTTAAACATATATTTAGTGGTTTTGACCACATTTTGATGCTAAAAGTAACCCTTCTGGAGATAAAGAAATCAAGAAAGAAGTACGGAAAGAGGTTCACCTTCCTGCTCCTCCTCCTGATAACATTCGCTGCCCTTTCAGCCATCATGTCGTTTTCAGGCTTTAAATCCGATTACATGATGTACACCGCAGCCACTCAAATAGAGTTGAAGGATTCGAGATTCATAACTTTCCATGCTGAACCACCAGAAGGGAGAGAAACGGTGAAAAAAGAGTATGCAGATGTTTACTTGGGTTTTGATGGCACTCTTTACGTAATCACCTCTGGCAGCAAAAAGTCTCTTGCAGCAACTGAGGAATTGATTAAGGCTATAAGATCAGATTTTGAGGAGTTTCTGTATCAGAGGTATGGAAAGAAAGCGTATCCTGTTTTTGTTAGGGCTGTTTACGTGGATCGTGGGCACATCGCAACCCCTTCTGGCACCGTCAACCTTGAGGAGGTCAGAAAGGCTGTTGAGAGAGGTGAAACTGAAGTTGGAAAACCCAAGGAGAAAAGCGGAATACCTGAGCACACCCCGGAGCCTAAAATTCCATCGGGAGGAGAAAAGAGAACCTTTGATGTTGGAAAGCTCATCTTTGGTGAGAAAGGATACACGACCCCATCGACTTTTTCGCCACCGAGCCTCATGGGAAAGATGATTTATGCATTTCTCCTGATCCTCCCGTCATATTTCGCTATTCAAGTTTATTCCTCCTCATTTATAGAAGACAGGTTCAGCGGGAGGCTTGTGTCTCTTCTTTCAACGCCTCTTTCTCCCCGAGACATACTGCTGGGTAAAATGCTGCCCTATTTTTTGCTATCCACTTCTCTCGTCCTCTTTTCATCAATCCTTCTGGCAAATCCTAGTTCAGCACTCTACATTCTTCCTCCACTTCTATTTTTATTCTCCATCCAGACGCTGTTTGCCCTGCTTTCAAGAAGCTATAAGGAGATGACGTTCCTAATCTTGGTATCGTCTCTTGTGATAACTGGATACCTGTTCATCCCTGCTATATTTGCAGGAACGGTGCCCTTCAGTAAAGTCTCTCCCATAACTCTCCTCCTTTCAAACCTCGAAGGAGAAACGGTGACTCTCAGAGAATACTTCGTCTCCACCCTCCAGTTTTTTGCTGCATTCATCTTTATCAGCCTGATATGTGTAAGAGCTTTGGATGCTGAATTTCTTGAGTATCAGGGTGGAATTGTAGAGAGGTTTCTGGAGGCGTGCAGGCGGGTAGTGACGGGATACCCTTCGCTCATAGCTTACATGGGGCTGTCAATAGCACCTATTTTCATGGTAGAGTTCATGCTCGCAACCACCCTCTTTGCCTTTCCGCTTCACGTCTCCATCCCATTCTTCCTCATGACCATCGCCGCAGTAGAGGAGTTCTTCAAGACTGTAGCTCTGCACTCAGCCATCAGGAATGGACTGGAATGGTGGAAAGCAGGGGTTGTTGGAGGCATAACTTTCCTGATTTTTGAGAAATTGCTGGTGGTTGTTGATGCTGGTATCTTCAGCAACGCTATGATGGCTGGAATGCTGGTGTTACCCCTTGCCCTCCACGTTTCTACCCTTTTGCTTTTCAGCTACCTGATTCGCCTGAATCCAAAGGGGTACTGGCTGGCCTACGTGGCTGCAACCCTACTACATTTCGCCTACAACCTCGGGGTGGTGACTTTTGTCTTGGCTTAACGTGATGGTAAAGGACATCAGATCAGCCCTGAAAGAAAAGACATTCGTGAGCATAGTACTCCTCCAACTATTTGTTGCTGGGCTTGCATCCATAATAACCATTGGAATGCTGGTGCTGTATAATCCCACCTTCCTGGCAGCAAATCAGGCGAAGGTTGGACTGGTGGGAGATGCCCCCGTCCTAGCAAGTGTTTTGAAGCCTGAGAAGAAATATGGTAGCCTGGATGAAGCTTTTGAGGATTTTTATGCAGGAAGAATAGATGCAATAGTTTTGCTGCCTGAGGAAAACAGTTCCGAGAACTTCGTAACGGTTTACCTCCCTAAGGAGGAAGTTGTGGCGATAGTAGCAACCTCGTATTTGAGGGAGAAATTGATGGAGTATGAGGCAAAACTCAGAAGCATGAACGGAATTCCAGGGAAAATCCCAATTAAGGTTTTCTCTCCAGAAATGAAGGAGGTAGAAGAGCCTAACGGAATATCTGCATCCTTCAAATTCATATACATGGTTTTGATTCCTCTCCTTGTCATTACCACAGCTCTTAGTGCAGGCGGACTCTTCATAGACCTCATCAGTGAAGAGGTGGAAAGCAAGACCGCTCATGTTCTACTCTCAACACCGTTGAGGGCATGGGAAATTGTGATGGGGAAGGTTGCGGCGGCTCTCTCTTTATCAGCTCTTCTGACACCCGTATGGATTCTTCTGCTGATGATAAATGGCATAGACATCGCCAGACCTATATTGGTGCTGGTGATAACCCTCTCAATTTCCTCCCTCTTTGTAGCAGTAGCCTGCTTCTCCAGTCTCAGTGGAGATAGGGAGAGGGCACAATTGATCTTCTCCTTAACAATAGTCTCGCTGCTACCCCTCTTCTACATCTCCCCCTTCATGCCCTCCGGTTTAATTGCAAGAGTCTCAGCGGGATCTTATTTCCTGCCCGTTGAGATATCCTTGTATGCAGCAGTTTCTGCAGCCTCTCTTCTGCTGGGAGTGAAAATTCTGGAAAAGAGAATAAGGGATCAGTGAAGTTAATCGTGAAGGGGAAGCGAGGAATGGGGAAAAGGAGAAAATGAAGTAAAAAGAAGTAAAAAAGAATCAGTAGGGGGTGGCCCAGCTCTCATCGTCCTTGTAAACCTTCTCGTCTATGATCATCTCCCCCTCTACAATGGGCTTGGGCTCCTTTACAGCCTCTATTCTGAAGAGGGTGGAGGTGTACCAGTTGTGGTCTATTTCTGCCCCAAGCTTTCTCACGATAGGTAGCTTCTCTTGGAAACGGAAGAAGTTCTTCTCCTCCTGCGGATACACGCTGAACTTCCTTCTGAGATCTGTGATTATGAAACCCATTTCGTGTATCATCCGCTGAATCTCGTACCATTTCTTCCTTGAGGCTTCTAGTGTTGTTATTCCGAAATAACCGCTGCAGCCAGGCCCTTCAAGTGTGGAAACACCTCTGGAGAGGAAAAGCTTTAGGCCGGGAAGAGTCTCAACCGGATCCGTAACAAAAACGTGATATTTGCCCCTCAAATCATCCGGAAAGGCTTGCTGCACATCATAAACTCTTGCCTCAACAGGCAGAGAGTACTCATCTGCGGTTTTGTTGATGAAATTAACCAGCCTCTCATCTATCTCAACAACAGTCACCTTTTTCGGCATACCTGTTAGAGCTGCAGCTATGCTGAAGAGGTCATCATCTCCAACCACGAAAATCTTGGAATTAGCTAAATCTCCCCTCTCATGGACGAATTCAACCCTTCTTATGACCCCCTCGTGGCTGATAAAGCCCTGATCGTAAAGCTCAATTGCCTCGGGTCTCTCTGCTGAAATCTCCTTGTAGGTTTTAAGGACCTCCTGGAAAAATCCTGCAATGGAGTAGCCAGTTCTTCCGCAATATTGACATGAGACGTCTGTGCTTTTGATGTTCATTTCTCTGCATAATTCCAGGCCTTTCTGGGTCAGGGATACTTTACCACCTTCCAGTGCAATCAGCCCTTCATCCTCCAACTGGTGGAGGAGCTGGAAGAATTCGGGAAGCGAGGAATCCTGGCTGTCTATGAGCTTGTAAACTGACAGACCTGACACCCCTCCAGAAAGCAGTGCCTGAAAAATCTGGTTTCTTATTCTTCGCATCATCGCTATAACCTCTTAACAAACAAACATTCAACCCCTGTCAAGAACATAATGCCGGTATTCTTTTGGTTTAAATCTTTCCAAAAACAGTTCAAATGCCCTCTCTGTCTTCTTGATGTCCCCACACGTGAAGATATCGAGGTTCACCATCTCATACTCCGGCCAGGTATGGATGCTTACGTGGCTCTCGGCAATCAAAACAATGCCTGTTACGCCGTGGGGATTGAATTGCTTGTAAACACTTCCTACTTTTGTCAATCCAGCCGCATCTACAACCTCCTCCACGATGTCTCTGACTGTCTTCTCATATGAAATCAACTCCTTTGGAACTCCATATAATTCGGCAATTATGTGCTTTCCGACAATCATCGCCATCACCCATCTTTTTTCACCACCTTTACGGAATTTTCAATTATTCTGACGGTTTAGCAGCCTTACGGCCTTTTATTCGGGAAATTACACTCTTAAACCGGTAAGCTACGATTCGACTCGAAAACATCGTAAAGTATATTGATTTTTAAAGTTTTCGCCCAATTTGAAGGAGTTTGCACAGAGCTCAGGCAAAATAAAAAAAGCACCACTGTCCAGATTTAGTTTATTTAGAAATTCTCATGTCATTTTTGAGCTAAACCGGTTTTTTCTGTTATTTTATGGCCATTTGCCGGATTTTTTAATATTTTGTAATCGGATAATTATTGATTAAGAAGGGCGGAGAGAGGGGCAATGGACTTCCAGACACTGTTTCATCCTCTTTTACATTCCATGCTAATTTTTGTTGAGAAGAAATGGATGTGGGAGTATCCTGCCACGGTTTTGTAAACCATAGCCCCATCGTAGCCACCTTTTATTCCCTTTCCGTCAGTCTTGAAAGCAAATACCACATCATCATCAGCTTCGGCATAACTGTAATGGAATTCATGCCCCCTGAATGAAGACCGGAAAATTGGATTGCTCCTGATGATTTCACCCTTTACATAGCCCAGTGCCTGAAGTTTCTGGGTGAAAATGATGTCAAGGTCAAGAACACCTGCCATTTTTATTTTTGATTTGGACTCTGAGTGTGAATTGGATCCAGATTCATCTTTCCTTATCTCTCTGGCCAGGAACATCATCCCTCCGCATTCAGCGTAAACTGGAATCTCGTCCTGACAGATTTTTGCGAACTTTTTTGCGTATGGTGAGAGCTCCGGATACAGCTCGGGATACCCTCCGCCTATGTAATAGGCGTCGCACTGAGGAAGCTCCCCTTTGAGGGGTGAAAAGAACTCCAGCTTTCCGATTTTCTTCAGCACGTCAAGATTATCGGCGTAATAGAAGGCGAAGCAGGAGTCGAAGGGTATGCCTATTGTTGGGGCATCAGCTGTCTGAGTTCCAGCTTTAGAGCTGTAATATTCCTCCACCTCAACCTGAGCAGACGCCTCCAATATTCTGTCTATGTCGAGATAGCTTTCTCCAGTCTCAGCAAAAGCCTTCCAGTCCTTCTCAACCTCCATACCAAGCTTCAGGCCCAGATGTCTGCTGGGAATCTTCAGCGCATCGTTATCGGGAATGTACCCGAAAACTCTAACGCCTTCGTTCTCGAAAAGCCTGCGGATCCGCTGAAAATATGCTTCGCTGACACCTCTGAAAATAACGCCAGCGATATTAACGTCTTCAAAGGTTTTAAAGCCTTTAAACACTGCCAGAGCTGAGTTTGCCATGCCCTTCACATCCATAACTAGGATTACGGGAATACTGAGAATCCTTGCCACGTGGGCTGAAGAAGCAAAGGTGGTCAGTTTGTAGCCGTCGTAGAGGCCCATAACACCCTCAACAATTCCAAAGTCGCTGTCTGACAGCCATCTTTTGAAGGATTGCTCAACGCCTTCCTCGCCCATCATGAAAACATCCAGATTAACAGCGGGAATAACAGTAGGATTGCAGAAGGAGTAGTGGGTGGGATCGATGAAATCGGGGCCAACCTTGAAAGGCTGAACAGCAAACCCCCTCTTTTTCAGGGCTGCTGCTATGCAGAGGGAAGCAGTGGTCTTCCCAACACTGCTGTGGGTGCCGGCAACCATGATTGCAAATGGCACGATTTTTGTTTCTCAGCTGGGTTAAAACTTTTGCTGAATGATAAAATCCTTTAAATCACCAGAAAAAACAATTTTTATCAGATCAAAACAAAGATGGTATAAATGGACGCACCAGAAAAAGCGTCGGAAAATGCAGTAGAAAAAATCCTCAAAGAGGCAATGGACCCAGACGAAGAAGTTCTTGCAAGGCTCCATTACAGGAAAGAGGCGTGGACAGCAACGTATAATGTTGCAGCCATCCCGACAATCTACGATTACTACTTTTTCGCCACCAACAAGAGGTTGCTGGGAGTATTTGTGGATAAATTTCCTGAGCTTGTAGAGCTCCCCTACTCAAAAATTGAGGATTTTGACCTGATTGAGGAGTACAACATTGACAAATCTCTATTTATTGTCATCATAGGCATATTCTGGTTTTATTTGCTTTTAATTGCCTTTTTACCTCCTGTGTTCTCCGTTCCAGCTATTCTGACGGGATCGCTTCTGACATATGTTGTTTTCAAACTTCGGAAGAAACGACGATACTATCAGATAAAAGGCTCTCTGAAGCGCTGGGAAAAGAACTTCTGGCGCATTCCGGCTGAGGAGTATGCTGAAGATTTTGTAAAAATCATCAGAAGAATGGCCGGGGTTTAGTTGATAGTTATTCCATGAATCACTCTACAAACACTCAAATTCAGAGCCAGAGTAGGTATGGGGCAATTAAAGTCGGAGCAAAAGTCAGAGCAATTAATATAAATATATATCTCCACTCTGTTATGTAAATGAAAGAATCCTTCTTTATCGAGACCAGGAGAATTCTGGGACTCATTCTCCTCATAATTTCTATAGCTCTACTCCTCAGCTTCATAAAATCAATATCCTTCAGCCCTTCTGGTTTCTCAGGTATCCTTGGAAGCCAGCCTGCTGGCAAAACAGAGGCTGCGCCACTCCCTTCCAGCTTTAGCCCGTCTGACAGTGGCTTAACAAATCTTAGCTCCCAGAGTTCACCGCCCCACGTTCCGATATTTTTTGTGGAGGGGCTGAACAATGAAACAAACCACCTCCGCCTTTTTACAGCATATCAGTATGCCAATGGGGTTTGGGTGGAGGAGGAAGGGGATTACGCTGATAAGCCCTCCCCCACCCCCGGGAGAATAACTAGGTTCAGGGTGACACCCATTGCAACTTTCCCGAAACACATCCCGGTTCCGACCTACACAATCTTTAACACCGCAGATGCGGGCTATGAGGCTGACACCATGTCCTTTCTTGTTGAAAACTACTCGATGCCTTATATGGGTGTGGCTGTGAGCTTTGACTATTCGGAGAATGCTTTAAGGGACGACGAGAAATACCGGAAATACACTGAGATGAGATTTTATGGTGCTGAAGAAATCAAAAAGCTAACACTCAAGGTGACGAAGGATGCCAAGACGGATTACGAGAAGATAAAGGCCATAGAGCTATTTCTTGAAAAAAATTATGAGTACGATCCTACTGCAACCTTTGGCGAGCATCCAGTTTACGAATTTCTCTTCGTCAAGAAAGCTGGGATTTGCAAGCACTTCGCCTCAGCTTTCGTTGCTATGGCCAGAAGCATAGGGCTGCCTGCGAGAGCTGTTGTTGGCTATCTTGCCAAGCCGGTGAGCTACAATCAGACTGTATTTCAGGATCAGGCCCACATGTGGGCGGAAGTGATGATGGAGAACGGATGGATGGAGGTTGATCCAACTCCCACATGGAACATGAAGAAGATACCAACTTCAACCGAAATCACATTCATTGAAAGCGAGCTCAGAACCGGGATGAATTTCACTTTGAAGGGTGTGGTTAAAGCAAAGGCAGCAGAAACGGGAAGGCCTTCAGGCTTCGTGGAAATTTACATAACTCCTGACAAGAACATTAGAGGGGACCTTATAGGCCTGCTTCCAGTAGAGAACGGCATCTTCCAGGGAGAGCTTCCAGTTCCTGATCTGGCCGGAGAATATCACGTTCTGGCCCATTATACTGGCAGTCTGGTTTACAAAGAATCCTGGAGCGACCCAGTGGTGAGGATATATCGCCCAACGAAGATTGATGCTGCCATCCCTCGAATATCCACCGGGAAGCTCACTATTTCGGGAATGCTCATAGACCACAACGGGACACCTCTGGATGACGAGATAAAGGTTTACGTTGATGGCTTTTTACTCCATACTGTTAGCACAACAAACGGAAGCTTCAACATCTCCCTAGAGCTTGGCAGGGGTGTGCACGAGGTCAAGCTCAGGTATGAGGGGCATGATTTCAGGCTTCCGGCTGAAGTGACTGGAAAGGTGGAAGTTGGCGAGGTTGAGGTGAAGCTGACCAACATAACGGCAATCAGGGGAGAAGTTTGGGAAAGTGGTGGAGTTGTGAGGTTTAATGGCAAGGGGCTGAGCACCTCAGTAATCATTCAGACTGAATTTGGCAAAGCTGAGAGCTATGCCACTGCCGGAAACTTCAGCTTCAGAATGTGGGTTGAGAAAGCTCAGAATGTTCAGCTTGGAAAGCAAAAAGCCACTATTGTTTTGCCGGAAATAAACTACTCCACTGAGGTTCAGATTTTTGTCAAATCAAGGGTTAAGCTGGATGTAAAGGCTGACGGTAAGCTGGAGGTGAGAATATACGATGATTCAGGCAACCCTGCCGAGGGTTTTGTGAAGGTGGGAAACCAGAGGAAGTATGCCAAGGGCTTTGCGGTTTTTCAGGAGTATGAAGGAGATTCGGTATACTTCGAGGGTAATGAAAAGTATCTCCCGGCCTCAAAGGAAATACCGAAGCCGTTCCCCTTCTGGATATTCATAATCCCGGCTCCTGTAGCAGCATATCTTGTAACCAGAATGCTGAAGGAAAGAAGGAGCTTTCTGGAGTTTGTTTACGATGAACCACCCATTTACGAGCCGGGAGAAGAGATTGCGGTCAGGATAATCAATGGTGGAGAAGGCGTCGTAAGGGCAATACTGGCAGGTAAAGCTGGCTTTAAAGAAAATGAGCAAGAAGTCAAGCCACTAGGATTAGAAGAGAAGGAACTTGAGGTCAAGCTGACACTTTCTGAAGGAGATTATTTGCTTAGGGCCGAAAGGCTGGTTGAGGGGAAGGTGGTAGAGGTTAAAACCATGGAGCTCAGAATAATGCCCTATTCAGAAGGAATTGCCGAAATCTTTTCCAGATTCGTGGAAGATGTGGGGAGGAAGAGAGAAATCAACCTGGAAAATCTGACGGCAAGGGAAATTCTGGAAATGCTTGGTGTGGGTGGTGCTTTTGATGAGCAGACAGGCAAGCAAGTCAAACAAAGAGTAATCGACCTCTTCGAAGGAGCAAAGTACGGTAGAATAGACATCGGCAGAAAAGAGCTTAAGAAGTTCTGGGAAATTGTGAATGCGCTCAGGAGGGAGCTGAATGTTTAAGGAAATACTGCTGGCCTTACTTGTTGTAGCAGTTTACCTCGCATCCCCCTACCTTCAACCTTACATACCCTTAGCCATTGACATGCAGCAAACAGCTCTTATAGCTTCACTCAGCCTGATATCTGCGGTGCTGGGTCTTTCTGAAAGAACAAGGAAGTTTAAATCCGCAGTTTCATGGATACTTCTCTTCTTCCTTGCTGATTTGATTCTGCTGAACTTGAGCACTCTGTATCCTGAACCTTATCTCATCTTCAGTGCTAGGAAAATGGAAATTATCGCTCTCATACTTCTATTCTCCCTGTCTTCCGTGGAAATATGGAGACATCAGCCTATTATAAGCATGGCATCCCTTATAGCTGCCTCATTTCTGCTTTATCGCCTGTTAGAAGGGATTTTGAAGAGTGAGGTGGTGATGGCAGTAACAATTGCAACGCTCTTCGTGGCCTTTACGTACCTCCAGTACTACCTGAGAAGCGAAGTCTTAGAATTTATGTTCAGGGAGAGGAGGACAATTTTCTCGGGCGCACTTTTTGTGGGAATTTATCTTGGATATCTAAGGCCACTCATACCTTACCCTGGAGTCAGAATGCTCATTGAGTGGCTGGTGGTTCTCGCCGTGCTGTTCTCTTTCAGATCAGGCTTTAAAGGAAGTGTGGAGGTTGGAGAGCCCGAGCCCTTCAAACCGCACCGGAAGAGAATTTTCCTGAGGGGAGACGAAACGGTTCACGTGCTGGATGACGCCATTAAAAAATTCATCGAAGAGGGCAGGAAAGAGCTGCTGCTCTCGGCAGTTGTTGCCGTCCTATCTGAGGTCAGAGATTTTGAGAGCATTGCCAGAATTATCCAGCCTGTAGCTGATCATTCAGATGAACTCCCATCAAAACTGGCTTTCGGATGGGAGAAAAGGAGAGTTCAGCAGAAGAACATGAAGAGGAGGAAAGAGAAGGTATTTGAGATGATGAAGAGAATTGATGAGGAGGGGATAAAGCTTGGACTTGATGGAATTTTTGGAAAAAAGCCGTGAGATAGTTGATAGGGTTTGCGAGATTTACGTTGGAGACAGAGAGATGGTGATGAAAGTATTGGCAGCTTGTCTGTCCAACGGTAATGTGTTGTTTGAAGACTACCCGGGTCTGGGAAAAACCCTGCTGGCAAAGGTCTTTGCAAGAGTTATCGGAGCAGACTATCGAAGGGTACAGTTCACACCCGATTTGCTCCCTTCAGATATCATCGGAACGAAGGTATGGAGGCAGAGCGGATTTCAGCTTGTTAAAGGCCCTATATTCACCCATGTGCTGCTTGCAGACGAAATCAATAGAAGCCCGCCAAAGACTCAGGCAGCGCTGCTGGAAGCTATGGAGGAGAGACAGGTGACCATAGAAGGAGACACCATGAAGCTTGAAGAGCCTTTCTTCGTCATGGCCACCCAGAACCCTATAGAGCAGGAAGGGACTTATCCTCTACCTGAGGCCCAGATGGATCGCTTCATGCTCCGCTTATCGCCAGGATATCCGGAAAGCGTCGACGAAGAAGTGGAAATACTCAGCAGAAGGATAAGCTGGATGAAGGACGATCCGACAGATGACGTGATACCGGTTGTTAGCTTGGAAGAATTCAGGGAGATGCAGAGAATTGTGGAGGGAATATACGTTGATGAGAGCGTTCTAAAGTACATTGCAGAGCTTGTGAGGGCTACCAGGCAAAACGAGCTGGTGGAGATAGGAGCAAGTCCCAGGGGCGGGCTTGCACTGTTGAAAATTTCGAGAGCCATTGCAGCCATGGAGGGCAGAGACTTCGTTATTCCGGATGATGTGAAGAGGGTTGCTGTTGATGCTTTGTCTCACAGGATAATTCTGAACGTGGAGTATGCAATAGAGGGCGTGAAGCCACAGAGCGTTGTTGAGGAAGTGCTGAGGGAGGTTGAAGTTCCCAAGGCTCCTGATATGAGGAGTTAAGAAAAAATGAAGGTAATGCACAGCTTTGCTTCACTCTCTCTCTTGGGAACCTTCTTGGCGGTTCTGGCAGTACTCACCCTCATCCCTGAGCTAATTCTTGCTGCGTTCATTCCGGTTTTCATGCTGGTATCTTCCATAGCCACACCCTTTGGTCTGAAAGTTACATCTTATGCAATCTCGGGCGGGAAGTACGTTGGTGAGGAGTTTGAAGTGGAGGTGAGGGTTAGGGCCTATGGTATTGGGCTACTCAGACTCGAGCACAAGCTCCCAGAGTTTTTCGAGCTGGTGGATGGAAGCAATACTATTACCAGTTTCATACCCATACTAAGGGATGTCAAAGTAAGATACAGAGCCATAGCAACCAGACGGGGGGTTTACCGCCTGGAAAGGCTCAGGTGGGGTTTTGAAGACCCTCTCATGGTGACCTTCAGGGAAGGCGTTGAGAAGCTGGACATCCAGCTTGAGGTTAAGCATAAGGTGAGGAGCGTAAAGAGGGTAAGGCTGGCAAGAGGAGTAGCCAGAAAGCCTTTTCCAGAAATGGATATTGCAAAGCTGGGCGTTCCGGGAACAGACTTTAGGGAGATCAGGAATTACACTCCCGGCGATCCGGTGAAGTTCATCAATTGGAAAGCGACTGCCAGAAAAGGGGAGGTGATGGTAAATCAGTTTGAGGTCGAGGGGAAGAAGGCAGTATGGATTTTTGTTGACGCAAACCCCTACATGATTTACGGCGAGTCAAACAGAAACTTTTTGGAGGCTACTGTTGAGGCTGCCAACGCTCTGGCCTATTACTTCACATCTCGAGGCTACAGGCTGGGCATGTACATAATTGGGGCGAAAAGACTTGTCTATCCTGACAGTGGAACTAGGCAGTTCAGCAAAATTGCCAGAGAGCTTCTGCTGACGGATGTGAGCGACGAATTTCAGAGCTTCGAAAGGGCCTTTGAGGAATGCAAGCCGTTTCTGATAGCAGAAAAGCCCTTGGTAATCCTGATTACTCGGGTTGAGAAGTTGAAGCCCGGCAGGGGAATTGCTAGGCTCAGGAGAATATGGAGGAGAGGTCTACCGGTGATGATAATCTCCCTGAAATTTGAATGGGGCGAGGGATACGGGGCGAGGATAATGGATGGTGTTAGGAGGGCTTTCATCTCGTCTCTCTCAGGGATGGCGGATGTGGTGGAATGGGAGATTTCAAAGCCCGTTGACTGGGTTTTGAGGAGTGTAGCAAGATGACTTCAATTGGCCAGATCAGCCAAGTAAGTCAAATGAGTCAGATAAGCAAGATGAACTGGCAGAGGATAAAATACTCACTCCCATCACTCATAATGGCTGAGCTGGCCATATATGTCACACCGTTAAAGGAGTTCATCCCCTACTCGGAAATTCTTTATCTAATCCCCGTCATCACCATTTTCGCAAACAGAAAGCCCTTCAACTTTCCACTATTCTCTATTCTCCTTTTCCTAAATCTTATTCCGTACTTCTATGGATCCGAGTTCGTGAAGGGAATTGTCAATTTAGCTGATTACGTCGGTATAGGATATATTTTTGAATTCTACCAGCTTCTCACCCTTTATAGAGGAGTAGAATCTGCTTTACTTCCCGTGGTGCTTCTGTTCTCTATTTCAGAAGTCTCTTGGTGGGCTGTCAAAGAAGCTGCAGAAATTGGGGCAGAGGTAGAGGTGGAAGCAAGAGACTATGGAGTTCATAGAGTTAGCACAGATAGAATCTTCTCCCTAAGGCTGGGATACTCGTTATTGCTCGGCATAGTAGCATTAATGATTGCCTTCGGAATCCCTGAGCTGGCATCATCTCTTGGTTTTAGATATCCTCCTCTGGTTCTGGGGTTATTAGGGGTTGCAGCCCTGTTTCTGGCGGTGATTTTGCTGAGGTAAGTGTTGCGTTTGGCAAATCTTTGACAATTTGGATAACCGGTAATGTAATTCGCCAAAAATAGAAAAATTACAGAATAAACCGTGCATCCCCCACAAATACTCCTTCAGGCAAGGAAAACGTGGGGTTCAGGTCTATCTCCTTTATCTCCGGATTCTCCTCCACGAGCTTTGATAGATTCGCCAGCAGTTCAGCAATCTGCTTGACGTCTCTCGGCTCAACGTCTCTAAATCCCGTGAGAATTCTGTAAACCTTCGTCTCCTTCATCATTTCCATTGCCGTTTCCGCATCCACAGGTGTAATTCTGTAAGCCACATCCTCATACACCTCTGCAAACTTTCCGCCGGTTCCGAAGGCGATGACGCCACCGAACTGTTCATCCTGAAATGCACCTATCAGGAGCTCGATACCCTTAACCATCGGAGAAATCAGAACACCCATTGGTGAGCTTAGCCTTAGAAAAGCGTTCAGAAGAGCATCCTCACCTCTTATGTCCAGCACTACTCCACCAATCTCGGTTTTATGCTCTCCTCTTGCAGTAATAACCTTCATGACCACAGGATATCCAATCCTTTCAGCAGCCTTAACAGCCTCTTCCTCATTCCTTGCGATGGCATAATCTAGAACTGGAATGCCGTACTCCTTCAGCATCTCTCTACATTCAGGTTCAGTTGGATATCGCCCCTCCTTTAAAGCCTTCTCGATAACCTCATGCATGATACCACCTCTCACGATTATACTTTTGATTTAAGACAGAACTTAAGACAGAGCTCAATGACCCCACCTCTTTAAAGCTGCCAGAACCCTCGCAGCCCTTTCAGGGGTAGGAAAAACGGGTATGCCATGACTGTGCATCTTCGCCACTTCTTCCTTCTCTACCTCCGCACCCCCAAGGAAAGCAACAACCACCGTTTTTTCTGCGGCATCTGCCATCTTGACTGTCTCAATTACGGTATCGGCAGCCCCTTCTATCGGGTCACCGAAAATGAGCAGGAAAGCGTCCGCATAATCGAAAGCCGCCTTAACAACATTCAGATACATCTCGGCGGTGGCATCTCCTGTCAGGTCGATTGGGTTGTCGAGGATTGCGTGGGCAGGCACCAAGTCTCTCAGCTTAGCCTTCAGCTCCTCATCAGCCTCGAAAACTCTCAGCCCATTGCTCTCCAGCACGTCAATTGCCAGAATCCCTGCACCGCCGGAACTGGTTACTATAAGCACCCTTTCTCCTTTAAAAGGCCTTAGATACGCAAATGCTTTGGCAAAATCGTAAAGCTCCTCCAGATTTTCCGCCCTTATAATCCCGCTCTGCTTGCATGCTGCTTCAAACACAGCATCTCTGCCAGCCATGGATTTAGTATGGCTTTCAACAGCCTTCGCTCCCCTTTCTGTCACTCCCGGTTTCAAAATCACTATGGGTTTCCTGCACATCTTTGCGGCATCCATGAACCTTCTGCCATCTCTTACTCCTTCCACATAGAGGGCTATGACCGCCGTGTTTTCATCTTCTGAAAAGAACTCTATTATGTCAACCTCATCAACATCTGACTTGTTTCCAAGGCTGACAAAGGTTGAAAAGCCAATTCCGTCATCCTGGCTCCAGTCTGCGAGGGCAGCAGCAACGGTGCCACTTTGAGATGCTATTGCAATTCTCCCCTTCAAAGTTATCAGGGGCCAGGAAGCGCAGAGCTGATGGTGGGTGTTATTTATGCCTTGGCAGTTGGGCCCAACAACCCTTATACCGTATTTCTTTGCGATTTCCAGCACCTGATTCTCCAGCTCTTCATTGCCAGCTTCTCTAAAACCGCCTGTAATTATTATAGCAGCTCTTACCCCCTTCCTTCCTAAATCTTCCATAACGCCGGGAACAAATTTTGCCGGAACGATAATCACTGCCAGATCAATCTCATCCGGCACATTAAGAATGCTCTGATAAGCATTTAGACCCAGAATCTCCCCACTCTTCGGGTTAATGGGGTAAATTCTCCCCTTAAATCCTCCGTCAATTATGTTTTTTAGCACTGTATGGCCGAGCTTTCGGGAGTCGGCAGAAGCACCTATAACTGCAACAGATTCAGGATAGAACATTTTTTCCAGCATTGATGGGTCATTATTTATCGTTAAATAAAAACCTGTCGTTATGCTTTTGATTCAGAATTCGGTTCACGGTATGTATAGTGCCTCCCTACAGCACTCCGGCATCTTCCAGAAGACCCTCATCATCCAGCAAACCTATATCGCCTTCCGCCATGATTTTCCTATCCATACTCATCACAATTGCCTTCCCGCATAACTTTCTGGCAACTTCCAGCTCGTGGGATGTTAAAACGAGGGTACCATTAAAATCATTCAGAAGCTCCATAATCTTCCTTTTGGCCTTGCCATCTATATTTGCCGTGGGCTCGTCCAGAAAGAGAATCTTGGGCTTTGCAATCATAACGCTGGCAATTTCAACCTTCTTCTTCTCTCCACCGCTCAGCCTGAAAGGTGGCTTATGCAAAATCTCATGGAGATTAAAGATTTCAGAGTATTCCTTTACTGCTTTTTCTATCTCTTCTGTGCTCCAGCTGAGCTGAAGAGGAGCATACATCAGCTCGTCTCTCACTGTGGGATTGAAAAGGAAATCATCTGGATCCTGAAAAACAACACCCACCATCCTCCTTATCGTCTCCACATTCTTTTTATTGGGTTCAATACCGTATATCCTCACGTAACCTGTTTTTGGTTTTAGGAGACCAGAGAGCACCATCAGGAGCGACGACTTCCCGCTACCGTTGGCTCCTATTATCGCAACTCTTTCACCCTCTCCAATCTTTAAGCTGACATCCCTGAAACCTGTGGTTCCGTCAGGATAAATGTAGCTGATGTTCTCAGCTTCGATGGCATTTATGGTACTTCCAATCATATTGCCATCCACCAGAGGGTTACTGCTGCCATAAAGAGGATATATATTTTATCAAGTCGGGTAAAACTGCCTTTGATTGCCACAACTTTCTCACCTCTGGCTCTCATGGCCAGCTGAACTCTCTCAGCTCTCTCAAATGTTCTGATGAAAAATAAACCCAGGCTTTCCCCCCCTTTCCTCCACAAATCCATATGGCTTCCTTTTGTCATTCTCCGGCTCTCTCTTGCCAGCATCACTCTCATGAGCTCGGTGAACATCAGAATGATGTAGCGGTATGCCAGCCAGAGGGTCGAAACAAAACCTTTGGGGAATTTGAGACCTCTCATGGCATAAACGATGTCATTGAAAGGTGTGGAGAGTATGAGCACCTGAATTGCTATCAAAGATGTGGCAACCCTGAGGGTGAAGAGAAGAACATATAGCAAATCTTCAACTCTAAAGCTCAGGGTGAGGGGCAGAACTATTATGAAAGAAAATAGGGTAAAAAGCCAAATCCTCTTCAGAACCTTTTTAATACCGATTCTGGAAAAAGCAGCCAGAATAAGAGATGAGACAAAAATGACCCCGACCTTCATAGGGTCAAAAGTTGATACAGCTAACACAATCAGCAAAAAAGTTCCCAGAAGTTTTATTCTAGCATCAATCATGTGCAAAAAGCCTTGCCTTCCGTAATCATGTATAAAAAAATTTTGAAAATATTGCGATGCCTCTTTTATGCTCCTCTCTATGAGTTCATGCATACCTTCTCATTCCGTATCCTATACCCATAACAATTGCGACTCCCGTCACCGCTGATATTATAGTCCCAATGTATGGATCAAGCCCTGGTACAGTATAATCAGGGAGCAATCCTTCGTATATGGGGTGTTCTTCAGCACCCAGCATCTCTGCAACATTCTCCAGCGGTTCTGAATACCCAACCAATTCTGCAGTATAGGCGAAGAGTGGTGAAAGAACGATCATCACTGTAATCGCTGCGTAGGCCATTTTTCCCGGAGCAGTCTCAGCCCTACCTTCAAGCAAATCTGGTCTCATGCTGGCTATGTACGTCACAACACTTGTGGTTATTATGCCCTCTATTATCCCGAGAATCCCGTGCCACGTCCCCATTACCGTTACTGCCGTTGTGAGGCTGTATTTGAAAGATGAAGAGAGGCCCACTTCCATGCCAGTGAATATGGCTGCCATTGTAATGCCCAGCCATCCTGCTGCAAAGGCTGCAACACTCTTATTAGTTCTCTCCAGAGCTCTGTAGATGTAATAACCAACGAATACATTTACAACAGCCATGTTCCAGATGTTGGCCCCAAGAGCAGTCAAACCACCGTCAGCAAAGACAAGCCCCTGAATGACTAGCACAAGCGTCATGGCAAGGCAGCCAGCATATGGACCCAGCAAAATTCCTGCAAGAGCACCGCCAACAAAATGAGCTGAGGTGCCACCCGGAATAGGCCAGTTGAGCATTTGGACGGCAAATATTGCTGCAGCAACGATACCAATAAGGGCTCCGTTGAATTTCTGCTTACTCATTTTCAGTAAAGAAAATCCAACCACCGACATGGTCATTAGGTAAAAGATGGCGGCTATACTCAGGTCCAGAAAACCGTCGGGTATGTGCAACTTATCACCCCTCTTGTTATTGGAAATCGATATTGTAGCAATTGTTAATAAGATTTTCGTTATTAGTATTATTCAAAGTCGGTTTTAAATTAGTTTTATTCAACAATTGAGATTTAAAATTTTTCAAAATTCTTAAATACTTGCTTTATGAGCCAGAAGACGGTGGAAGTCATGGACTGGGTCTTCCTAGAAGAGGAAATTGAGTACGATGGCTCACAACTTGCTTCTTTATGGGCTTTCAGGAATTTTGGGATAAAAGACGATTGTATCATCGCGTTTATTGGCAAGTGTGACGTTCAACCAAATCACATGGTGGATATGGAGGATCGTGTTGAGGGGGAGAGAATTTACTCTCCTAAGATGCTTCACTTCATAGTGGAGCACTTCGATGATGTTAGTATGAAACTGATCACCACCCGTCAGAGACTACTAGTTTACATGGCGAAGGAAATCATTGGAAGAGAAATAGAGATAAAAGGGAGCGACATGTTCTGGAATGGGAAAAAATTGAGTGTGAGTGTTGCGACAGTCTCTCCTGTATCCTCAAAGATACATCTGGGTATTAACATTGAAAGCGAAGAGTATGCATCTCTGACGGAGATGGGAGTTTACGATGTTCAGAGGATAGCTCTTGAAGTATGCAGTTTATATTCTAGAGAAATTTTAAAAATAGAAGAAGATATTAGAAAAACGAGACCTGTTGAGGCCATCTAGCCTGGCTGGGCCCTATAAACTTCTCCAAAATCAAGATCGATCGTCTCGCTTATAATATCTCCAATCTCACCCAGCATGTCAAGAAGCTTGTTGTAGGACTGGATAAATTCAACAACGCTCTCTCTACTGTTGAGTTTGGTCTGAATTTCAGTAAGTTGCCCCAGAAGTTCCTGATCAACTTCACCAGAAAGCTGTTTGCCAATAAACTCTTGCTGTTTCTCCTGAAACTCTAACAACAGTTTCTGTGCTTCATCATCATTTTTGAGAACATTCTCCTTGGCAACAAAATCCCTATATTCTTCTGTTTCAAGAATTGCATTTGCCAGAGCAAGTGCTTTCTCCCTTACAACTTCGGATACCATTTTCTTTTCACCAACCTCTATTTTACTTGCCTCTTTTCTGACTACTATTTTAACTTTTTCATTTTTTATTAACTTCATTAATTTTTTTAGATTGAGAAGATTTGATGGGTCTGATGGGAATTCGTCGAATAAATCCACAGTTAAGGCAGGTAATCATAACTCTGGATTTTCTAACCCTAACTCTAACCCTGTCATGACGATATGGGTAGAGACACTTCTTGCAGAAATTCCTCTTCTGGTCTTTTGAAATTCTGATTCTATAGCGCATGGCAATCTTTTTGGCCAGTTCCACATATCTCCTGGCAAGAGCATAATCCTCAAACTTCATTTTATCGGCCATATTCAGTAAAATTGATATTCTTTCCTTGGCGATCTTTCTTTCAAGTCTCTTCTCTCTTCTTAGCATTCAGAGGAACAAGGAGACGAATCTTTTTAAATTATTTCCTTGGGTTTTGGTAGTGCAGAAGCTAATAAGACAAAGGCTAATGATAGGAAAGGTTTAGTATTAATTGGTTGTTGTATTAACTATGACAATTTGAAATTGGTGAGCAGATTATGAAAGTCAACAGAGGGCATTTAAGAGACGTAATCCTCATCGAAGTTTTAAAAATTCTGGAAAAACGTGTGAAGGCATCCATCAAGGACATATTTAATGATCTAAGGCAGGTAAATCCTGATGTTGATAGAAAACTGCTAAAGGAAGTCATAAGAGAAATGGTGAATGAAGGGCTGGCAACGAATACAGAGGAGACGTTAGCAATAACTGAGCTGGGAATAGAATTTTTGAAAAAAAGTACGGTTTTTGACAGAACTGATGGGTTCAAGGAAATCATTCAGTTAGAGGTGTTCATGTCCACCTTCGACCTCTATAAAATGAAGGGAACTGTGCCAGTTCACATAGTCATAATCGATAAGGATCTGGTGGAAAAAACTCTCAAAATTATGCTGGAAGTTTACGATTCCAATCTTGTTGTTTCCGACCTCATCACCTTGGCTGATGAGGGGGAGAAAATTGGCTTCACCGAAATTCCCGAGGAAAAAGTTGGGATTGCTGTTGTCTCCAATACAATTTATGATGTCATAGCCAAAAATATAAAAATAGATATTGAGTCATCCTCTGCTGGCCTCCTCCATTATTTCCGGTTGAAGCCTCGTGGTCTGGTGGAGCTCATAAGCTACAGTGGAACCACTATAAGCCCCTCTGTACTGTTTTTGAGGGGGAGGTACACCTCTGTGTTGGAAATCGTCAAAAAAGGGAGCGGATATTCAATTGCCGATGTGAAGGAGGTATCTCCCCACATGATGAACATACTTGAGAGGGAGCTGTATCTGGCAGATGCTCGGGGCATCAGAGGAGCTGTGGCAGTAATCATGCCGAGACGAGAAAGTTTTGGCATCTATGAAGGAAAAAGGGCGAAGCTAATCGTTGTTACTGGCTTGAATTACTTTGCACCACTCTTTGAATTGGGCTACAACCCGGATGTAAGAGCCAATGAAACGATCTTCGAATTCACTAAACTCAAGCCAATAGATGAGTTTGTTTAAAAGATTAAAAGATTTAAAAAATTTTAAAAATAAAATTATGGATTGGGCAGCACTTCCCTTCCGAAGTCGTGGTTGACGAGATCTGCGGCGCCGATGTACCAGGCCAGCAGGCCAGTTATGAATATCTCCCATCCAGCTGCCACTGCACTGAGGGTTCCCAGTGTAACTAAGTCTAGCAGTATGAAGGCTATTTCCAGCAGGACGAACAGAATGAACAAAAGTTTTCCATGTTTAATCGAAGCAATTACGAACGGCAGTGTAAACAATGTCCACATCAGGAAGAACCCGAATTCTTGGGCTGCATCGATTTTCACACCGCCCATCGGTAGGACGAAGAGCATGAAGAACAGCGACCACCAAAAGGCACCATAGGAGCAAAAGGCGGTGCCGGGGAACATTGCACCCTTTCTAAAGGCTATGGCACCAGCGAAGAACTGTGCAGTTCCACCAAAGGCAAGTGCCATGGCGAGAGTCGGTCCAGCTCCCCAATATCCCACATTGTGAAGTCCTGTGGCCATTGTTGTCAGGGCGAAGCCCATCAATCCAAGTGTTGCCGGATTGGCCCAGATCTCCCTTTGCACTTCAATCTGCTTCTCTGGGTGAAATAGCTCAACATCTTTTTCTGTCACACATCACACCTCCCAGAAATTACATGTTTAATTCATACAATTTTCATATTTAAGGATTGCGGTATTTTATACCGATAACTATTTATAGTTAGTTTAATTTAGTTAATTGGTATCTTAGTATTTAAGAGTTTTGATACTAGAGAACAAAAAGGCTATATTTTACAAAATTCATTTATGGTTCAGAAAATTATAAATATGACAATTCGTTTATGTTTAATCGTTAAAAAAGAGGTGGTGATATGGCTACGAACAGATGGATTTACCTTCTAGCGGGGTTCTTGATAAACCTGATGCTGGGCGTCATCTACAGCTGGTCAGTGTTCATTGGCCCTCTTGAGAGCATTTTTGGCTGGACTCGAGCAATGTCTTCGGGAGCCTTTACTCTGGTCGTCGCGTTCTTCGCACCCGGTATGCTAATAGGCGGACTTTTGCTTGGCAAGTGGGGACCAAGGAAAGTGGTATGGGTAGGAGGAGTTCTGCTGGCTCTGGGATGGATAATGACAAGCTTCGGAGGAGCTTTTGCCGATCCGGAGTTCATATTTGCCGACCCAACCAGCAAGCAGTTCTTGGGTAAGGAAGTAACCGTAAATGGCAAGACATTTGTAATCAATGACAAGAAGACGCTGGAGAAAGTAATAATTGAGGAGAGAGGAGGAGTTGGATTTAACTACGGGACATTATACTGGTTGTATCTGTGGTACGGTATTATTGGTGGTCTCGGTATAGGGCTGGCGTATAACGTGCCAATTCCTATAGCACGACGTTGGTTCCCGGATAAGTCAGGATTGGCAGTTGGTCTGACCGTGATGGGTTTCGGTATGGGAGCTCTCTTCCTAGCTCCACCATCGGTTGTACTGATACTTAACTTTGGCTGGAGCTACGCGTTCCTGTATCTCGGTATTCTCTTCTTGATCGTTATTACTGCTGCTGGTGCAGTGCTTAAGTTCCCACCGGAGGGCTGGGTGCCTGAGGGATGGACTCCACCAAAACCAGCCGAGGAGCCCGAGAAGGCCAAGGTTCATGTTGCCCATAAGGACTACGAATGGAGAGAGATGATCAGGACGAAGCAGTTCTGGATGCTATGGTTCTGGTACTGGTTCATGGCTGCAGCTGGTCTGCTGACAATAGGCCACATGAAAGTTGTTGCTAAGGAGTACGGAGCAGACTTACCAATGATGGGAACCACAGCAGGTGTTATTGCTGTGGGCATGCTCTCACTCTTCAATGGTCTCGGCAGACCGGGCTTTGGAGGCCTTTCAGACAAGATAGGACGAAGAAACGCACTGATGCTGGATGCTGCATTGATGACCATAATGATGTACTCGTTCCTAGCACTGGTGAAGGCTCTTGGAGTTGCAGGCATCTTCATTGCAGTTATACTGGTCGGTCTCGCCTACGGTGGTGTTCTGGCACTGATGCCAACATACTGTGCTGACTTCTTCGGAGCTAAGAACCTAGGCTTTAACTACGCAGTGCTGTTCACGGCATGGGGTGCAGCTGGTCTGCTTGGACCTCAGCTGGCAGGGTTCATCAGAGACATAACCGGCAGATACGAGGTTGCGTACGCAGCTTCAGGCACAATGACTCTGATTGCACTGATTCTGGCGTATCTAATGAAACCCCCAGAAGCTGATTAATCTTTTTTCTTTTTTTATAACGGAGTTGTAAGTACTTTATAAAAGCACAAAGGATTAACTTTTTTAATTAACTGCTGAACTTTGCTTATGCGGCGCATCTCAATAAACCGTTACAGATGTGCTTATTGCGGAGCGTGTGTTGCTGTATGCAAGTTCGATGCAAACGAACTGGTTGAAACGTTCCTCACGATTCATGAGGATAAGTGCACCCTCTGTATGGCATGTGTAAAGACATGTCCCATGCAGGCACTGGAGGTTGAAGAATGAAGACTGATTACGATGTTGTTGTAATAGGTGCAGGGCCTGCAGGAAGCCTCGCAGCAAAAACAGCAGCGGAGAATGGCTTGGACGTTCTTTTAATTGAGAAAAGGCAGGAGATAGGTGTTCCAGTTAGGTGTGCCGAGGGCGTGAGCAAGGAGGCAATTCAGCAATTTGTTGAGATAGACAGACGCTGGATTGCTGCTGAAGTGGTGGGGGCAAAGGTGTACGCTCCCGACGGCACTGAGATCGTGATGGGGGAAGAGATGGCAGGCAACGAGGTTGGCTTCGTTCTTGAGAGGAAAATATTTGACAGACATCTGGCAAGATTGGCGGCTAAGGCTGGAGCAAATGTTCTAGTAAAAACCACTGCTACAGGTATAAAGAGAGTGGATGGGCTCGTTGAGGTCTCCATGAGGAGTATGGGTGAGAATTTTAATGCTAAAACAAAGATAGTCATCGGATGCGATGGTGTGGAGAGTAGGGTTGGGAAGTGGGCAGGCATAGACACGACGCTTAAGCTTGGAGAAATAGAGAGTTGCGTCCAGTATCTAGTTACGGGAATTGACTTCGACCCCGAATACACGTACTTCTGGCTGGGAAAGAGCATCGCTCCTGGTGGTTACATCTGGCTTTTCCCCAAGGGAAATTCTGCAGCTAATGTAGGGATTGGTGTACTCCCGTCAATGGCCGATAGGAGCCCAAAAGAGTATCTTGACAGATTTATGGAAGAGGTCTTCCCCGAAGGAGAAGTAGTGGAAGTTGTGGTTGGCGGAGTGCCGGTAAAAGGACCTATAGAGACTGCTGTGGCCGATAATGTGATGCTTGCTGGAGATGCTGCTAGACATTCAGACCCTATTACTGGTGGAGGAATTGCAAATGCTATGAAAGCTGGTTACTTCGCCGGAACGGTTGCGAAAGAGGCCGTTGAAAAAGGAGACTTCTCGGCGATAATGCTGAGGAAGTATGATGAGCTATGGAAAAACGACTTTGGAAAGAGCCTTCACAGGAACAAGATACTGCAGCAAAAGTTCATAAAAATGGATGACGAAACCCTCAACAAACTGGCAAGAAGCATTGCAGGCTATAATCTTGGCGAGATGAGCGTGAAAAAGCTGGTTCTTGAGCTTGTAAAGAAGAATCCCCGGTTGCTGTGGGATATAAAAAGCCTTTTCATTTGATTTTATATCATGTTTTTACTACAGAATTCCATTTGTTTTTTGGTTTGGATGTCAGTAAGCTTTGCGCAAAGAGAACCTAGTTGTCGGCTCTTGTAAAAGGCAATTACGGATCGACTAGACACTGCAATCTATAAACAAGACTTATATCCTACAAATAAATGCATAAATTATGACCTTTACCGGAAGAATGTCCAAGCAGGAAGTCATAAATTCCTTTGCAAAACACGTTTCTCCTGCAAAAGCCAGATTCTTCAGCCTTGCAGGAATAGACTTCGTCCCTGCAAAAAGAGAGGGAGTATGGTACTGGGATCTGGATGGCAGGAAGATAATGGACTGCCACTGCAATGGTGGCGTTTTTAACTTGGGTCACAGACATCCTGAAATAATTGAAACTTTCAAGAAGGCTTTGGACGAGCTGGACATCGGAAACCATCACCTCATCAGCGAACATCGCGCATCCCTGGCTGAGAAGCTCCTCTCAACCATGCCGGGAATGGAAAGAGTTGTGTTCGGAGTTGGTGGTGGAGAAGCAGTAGATTTTGCAATAAAGCTTGCAAGAGGTTATACAGGAAGAAAAAAGATTGTTTATGCCAGAGGCGGTTATCACGGTCACACCGGCTTTGCTCTTTCTGCTGGAGATGAAAAGTATAAGAAACTCTTCGAACCGTTAGCTCCCGGCTTCGTTGAAGTTCCATTTGGAGATGCGGAGGCACTGGAAAAGGCTGTTGACAGCGAAACAGCAGGAGTGATTTTCGAAACCATTCCCGCCACCCTTGGCATGCCCTTACCGCCAGTAGACTTCTACCAGAGAGTGAGGGAGATCTGCGATGAAAAGGGTGCCTTGATGATTCTCGATGAGGTGCAAACAGGGCTTGGGAGAACTGGAAAAATGTGGTGTATAGAGCATTACGGTGTCGAGCCCGATGTGATTGTCACCGCCAAGGGCCTGTCAGGTGGAGTTTATCCCATATCTGCAACCTGCTTCAGAGATGAGTTTGACAACTTCATGATGGAAAATCCGTTCATCCACGTGTCAACCTTCGGTGGAGCTGAGGTAGGATGTGTTGTAGCGGAAAAGGTGATAGAAATCATCAGTCGCAGAGAGTTTCTCCATAATGTAGTGGAAATGGGGCAGCGACTCTCAGCTGGGCTTGACAGGCTGAGGAACGAGTTTGATTTTATAGAGGAGATAAGACAGAAAGGACTTTTCATTGGGATTAAAATGAGTGATCCCGCCTACGGCCCGCTCATGTCTATAGCTTGTTATCAGAACGGGATCCTTGCTGTCTATGCCAACAACGATACATCTGTGCTTCAGCTTTTGCCACCCCTCATAATCAGAGGGGAGCACGCAAGCTATATTCTCGAGCACCTGCAAAAGGTGATGGAGTTTGCATCTCAGAGAAAGGACCTGCTTGGAATGATAAGAATGCTGGTATGATTCCGTATGATTCCCGAAGATTTTCTTCTGGATTTTGAGGAGAACCTTGATCCTTCAAGGGGTAGAAGCAAGTACAGAATAAACGTCCTCGGATACGGTGAGATAAGTGTTGTCTTCGAAATTCCAGAGTATGCAGGGTTTGCTTTCAAGAGGATTCCAAATTTCAAATCAGAGGAAGAAGTAAAGGGTTACATTGAGCTGTTCGATTACTATGAGTCTCTTCTTAGGAATGCAGGGATGAGGTTGCTGAAGAGCCATGCCACTTATGTCCTGAGGAAAGATGGAAAGGCTGTGCTTTACATCGTTCAGGAAAAGGTTAACCCTTCTCAAGTGTGTAATAAAATCATCCATCAGCATGAGGATATAACTCAGATTTTCATTGACATCATAGAAGAGCTTGAGAAAGTCTGGAAATTCAACGAAGAAAATCAGGGAGTTGAGATAGGGATTGATGGGCAGATATCCAACTGGGCTCTAAAGGATGAGGAGCTTCATTACTTTGATACAAGCACGCCCATGGTCAGAATAAATGGACAGCATCAGATAAATGCTGAGGTTTTTCTGCGAGCTGCACCTCCAGTTTTGAGAACAATTCTCAAGAAAATGTTTCTCCAGGAGATACTCGATAGGTACTTCGATTTCCGGCTTGTGGTTGTCGACCTAATCGCCAATCTATTCAAGGAGAGGAGAAGTGATGCTATTCCGAAACTGGTTGAGATTGCCAGCGATTATTTCGGGGAGAGAGGTATTGAGCCTCTTACCTATGATGAAGTTAAAAAGTACTACGACAGCGATGCATCAATCTGGAGTCTCTATCTGAACGCTAGAAAGATACACAGGTTTTTCACCACAATAGCTGGCAGAAGATATGAGTACTTCCTGCCAGTGAGAATTGAAAGATGATACGGAGCAATTTGATGACATGATTCCAAATAGTGCCGAAAACAGAAACTATTTGATTCTGGAAAGAGGAATCACAAGAATTTAAAAATTCAAAAATGTTGTCTGATATCAGATCATCAGAATAACGAAGTAAATCAGCATTATTACTAGACCCAGAGGAACGCCCAGCCTTGCCCAATCTTTACTTGTTATACGAAGCCTCCCGGCAGCGACGATGTTCGGGATATTTCCTGGAATCAACATACCTCCAGATATTATCAAAGCCAGCAGAGCACTTTTTATTTGGTGAATCTCAAGGTATGGGCCGATTTCTGCAGCAGCGAGGGTTGCATTATCTAGGATGGCTGAAATCATGTTGACCCAGTAAAGAATCGCTGGCGGTATTTTTGTGAAGTACCAGATTATCAGGGGTGTGAAACCGCCTCCGAGGAAAACCAGAGCAGCAACGAAAAGATAGACCTTTAGAGCTCTTACTATCACCGTCCTGAGGGATTCGGTGTATTCGGGAAGCTCTGCTTTTTCCACCTTAACCCCTCTTGAGATGTATAAGGTTGCAAAGGCCGCCAGTGCAAGAACACCGGGGATGATGTAGATTCCGAGGAGGTTAATCAGAAAGAAGAAGTCTGCATGGTATGGCTCTCCCTTGAGCTTTGATACGGCAATAGTGGAGAGGGGCTCACCTACTGGTGTAAGGGCCGCACCCATTCCTACTGAGAAACAGGTAATGATGGTCAGTTCCACCTTCTTCTTCCTGTCAATTGGAAGCGCTGCAATCACTTCAGCCATTATGACCGCTGTGACAATCACAGATATCAGGCTTGAGATGAGGCCGAGAAATGCAACAAATATGAAGATAAAGGCTTTCAGCCCTATTCTGTCCAGAAGTGCAAGAATTGCTGAATAAATCTGTCGATTGAAAAAGTGAATGAACAGCCCAGCTAGAAGAACAACCTGAAATATGCCTATTGGCAGACCGCCGATGCTTACTGGAGCAATTACTGCTTCCTTCACCAGCTCTTGACTCCACAGACCTGAGACTGTAACGGCAAAAATCCCCATGACGAAGAAGAAGGGCTCAAGGTTCTCCTCCACCTTTCTGACTCTGAAAGGGAGAACCAGAACCAGAACGAAAATGAGACCGAGGCCAAAAGCGATGGCTGGAACAGGTTCTGCCGGTATATTATGTGGAACGAAACTACTCATTTCATCACCTCTGGCTGTGCCCTTCCGAAGGCTGGGGTATAAGAACTTTTACTTTTTAACCCGCTGGAGGTTGCGTGAAGCAGGATAATCCAGACTACAGTATCATGCTGAGGAACTTTCTTGTCCTTTCATTCTGGGGGTCTGTGAAAATCTTTTCAGGCTTACCCTCCTCAACTATAACCCCCTCATCCATGAAAACGATCCTATCCCCAACCTCTCTTGCAAAGCCCATTTCATGGGTAACAACAAGCATGGTCATGCCGTCTCTTGCCAGCTGCTTCATGACGTCAAGCACTTCCTTGACAAGCTCAGGATCCAGAGCAGAGGTAACTTCATCGAAGAGCATTATCTCGGGATTCATGGCAAGGGCTCTGGCTATGGCAACCCTCTGTTGCTGCCCTCCACTTAACTGATGCGGGTACTCATGGGCTTTATCAGCAAGACCAACTTTTGCCAGCAATTCCATTCCAAGAGCTTCAGCTTCATCTCTTGGCATCTTCTTTACCTTAATAGGTGCAAGGGTAATATTCTGAAGGGCTGTGAGGTGAGGGAAGAGGTTGAACTGCTGGAAAACCATTCCTATTCTTTGTCTGATCTTATTCAGGTCGGCTTTCGGGTGGGTAATCTCTATTTCGCCGTCAATGATTATTTTCCCCTTGTCTGGCTCCTCAAGCCTGTTTATGCATCTGAGCAGAGTAGATTTCCCGCTTCCAGAAGGGCCAATTACCACCACCACTTCTCCTTTTTTGATTTCCATGTTTATACCCTTGAGAACGTGATTCTCTCTGAAATATTTGTGGAGATCAATTATTTTAAGCAAGCTCATGACCACCAATCCTCCTCTGGGCGTAATTTACAAGTCTGCTAAGGGGAAGAGTCATCATAAGGTAGAAAAGGGCTACGCCCAGCAGCGGAGTCCAAGCATTGAAGGTTGTGGAGTATATCTGCTTCCCAACCCTTGTGAGTTCTGCTATTGCTATGACTGAGAGAAGGGATGAGTCCTTGAGCAGGGCTATAAACTCATTTCCGAGAGCTGGTAAAACGTTTCGGAATGCCTGTGGAAATATGACGTATCTCATGGATTGCAGGTATGTCATCCCCAGGGACCTTGCCGCCTCCATCTGGCCTTTAGGAACGCTCTGAATACCCGCCCTGATGATTTCAGCGATGTAGGCTCCGCTGTTCAGGGTTAAAGCCAAAATTCCTGCCGGTTCTGCTGGGAGATTCAGGCCTATTGCTGGCAGGCCGTAGTAGACAATCATTATCTGCACCAGAAGGGGTGTGCCCCTGATGAATTCAACGTAAGATGTGGAGATGCTGAAGAAGAGGGGGTTTTTGGAGATTCTGCCCATCCCTAGAATGGTTCCTAGGATGAGCCCAAGGAGAATGGAAATGGAAGTGAGCTTTACGGTAATATACGCTCCGTATGCCAGACTTGGAAGGATTTTTACAAAAAGCTGGGGGTCAAACTGGCTTATTCCAGCCATCTTTAAGCCGGAAAAATTATGGGAATATAAATGTTCGCTTTATCGGGCGTTAGATTGTTAATTTGTGACTCAGGGTGACACTGGGCAGGTGATGCTTTTGTAAAATAGTGAAATTGTAAGTAGGGAATTGGTAGAATGAGCTAAACACGGCGACTAAACTCACTGTCTAACTTCATTTAGATTGGAGAGATGGCAAGAAAGCACAAAACAATTCACACAATTAATTCAAATAAAAAATAAAAGCAGGGTTAAACACTTTACTCGCCAAACCACTTCTGGTAAATCTTATCGTATGTTCCGTCCTCTTTGATTTCCTTCAGAGCCTGGTTTATGGCCTTCAGAAGCTCAGGGTTATCCTTTGCCACTGCAATTCCGTATTCCTCGTAGCTGAGCTTACCTCCGACAATCTTATACGTGTCAGGGTTATTCTTCAGAGCCTTCTCAGCTACACCGTTGTCAATTATACAGGCGTCAATGTTTCCGTTCTTCAGGTCCAGCAAAGCGTCAGGGGTGGTGTCGTACGTCTTGATCTCAAAGTTTATTCCTTCCTTAACCAGGTCCTCTGCTACAAACTGGCCGGTGGTTCCAATTTGGACTCCCACTATTTTACCTGCAAGGTCTTCAGCCTTTGAAATCCTGTCGTCATCCTTTCTGACCACTATAACCTGCCAGGCCTCGAAGTAGGGATCGCTGAAGTCAATCTGCTTCTTCCTCTCCTCGGTTATCGTCATGGCAGATGCTATAACGTCGTACTTGTGGGCCACAAGCCCGGGGATTATCCCTTCCCATGCCACATTCACGAATTTGACCTCAAGTCCAATCCTTTTCGCCACTTCCTTCATCAGATCTACGTCGAAGCCCTCGAATTCATTTGTGACCTCGTTTATGGACTCAAATGGCGGATATGCGGCATCCGTTCCTACCGTAAGAACTCCTGGCTCTACAAGCTTGAATTTTGGCGCACTCTCAGGTGTACTCTCGGGCATCGCTGTTTTCTCAGGAGTAGGCGTCGCAGCCTCTTTTTTCTCGCCAGCACAGCCCAGGAAGAGGGCTGTAATCAAAAGAATTGCAACCAGATATTTCAATTTCATGTCATCACCGGCAAAGCTAAAAACTGCCCCTATTTTACATTTTCGAATATGATGGGGAATAAGAGAGCTTTTCTGATTGTTGGAAACAGAGCAGTAACCGGAAAACTTAATCTGAACGACCTTCCGGGTTCAGCTGGGCGGATGGATATCATGTGCAGGTGCATAGCTTCAGCCCTTTTTCTTTCCCATGATGTGAGGAGAGACGTTGAGGTGTACCTTCTTTTGTTGGGCCCTCCCGACCCGCCGAAGGCTGTTAGGGTGGTGGGAGGGAAGGTGAGGTACATGGCACCGGATGAGAGGAATATTGGAGGGATACTTTCAAAAGCCCTCACAGTCAAGGTGGATAAGGGCTGGAAACAGAGCACACCCGGCGTTTATGTTGCCCGAAAGTCTCTGGAAGAGCTGCTGGATGAACTGATTAAGAAATACGAGGTATATTATTTAAGAGAAGATGGAAAAGACATCCGAGATGTTGGGTTTGGAGAAAACTCCCTTTTTATACTGGGGGATCATATAGGGGTAAGAGAAGATATGGAAATCGTAATCGAAGAGAGATGCAGGGAAATTATTTCAATACCTACAAGAAAACTGCAGGCGGATCACTGCATCGTAATTGTACATTACGAACTTGACAGAAAACAGAGGGAGGGAGTTTGATGGAAAGGCAACTCATAAGGGGCTTCATTGACGGGGCACTGTCCACTCTGGGTGTGGTTATAGGCGCATCAGGTGCCCAGTTTACCATCATCATAACCGCTGGCGTTGGAGGAGGCGTTGCAAACGGCCTCTCGAATTTATTCGGGGCGTTGACAGCAGAAAGGGCAGCGGAGGAAATGAGGATATCCAAGATAGAGAGATCAATGCTTAGGGAAATGAAAGATACAACAATCTACGGTGAGGTTAAGAAAAAGGCAATTCTTGGCGGCCTCACGGATGGTATGGCAACGGTGGCAGGTAGCATTGTGCCTGTTCTTCCTTTTGTTGTGGCACTGTACATTGGAGCCAGCGTATTCTCCGCAACTATGACAGCAATAGCCCTGACAACCTTCTGTCTGTCTTTGATTGGGATATATCTTGGAAAAATCTCAAGGGGGAGCCTCATGATTTCGGCTCTTAAAATGGTGGTTATGGGCCTGGTCACGGCTTTGCTCAGCATATTTGTGGAGAGAACCGTCCATACAATTCTGGGTGGTTAAATGAATGGAGTGAGCGGTGCAAAGCTGAAATCTTCTGAACTGGAGTTATGCTCTAAATGCATTGCTCGAACCGGAATTGAAGCTAGAAGTGTCGAAGGCGAAGAATGCCTGTTATGTGGTGGATTACTGTGGAAAACAGAAGAGATAGCGTCCAGAATAATTGAGAAGCTGTCCGAATATGAATTCAATACATTTCTGGTGGGTTGCAGGCTTAACGGCAGTGTCAAGGCCATGGAAGATTATCTGGCGGAGAAATATGGGGTGGAAGAGGATAGGAGCATCAAATTTCAGCTCAATCGGGAGATTGGGGCGAAAATCGCCGTTGCTCTTGGAAAAACAACCGAATTCAAGAAACCCGACATAACCGTCATTTTCTCCCCTGAAACCCTTGATTCGGAGTTAATTGTAAGGCCTCTTTATATCTACGGCAGATACAAGAAGAGGGTGAGAAACATCCCACAGACCAGGTGGATTTGCGGCGCGTGCAAGGGTCGGGGATGCGAGCTCTGTAATTTCACAGGTAAGAAGTACCTTACAAGTGTTGAAGAGCTTATAATCACTCCAGTTCTTGAGGTATGTCATGGAAAAGAGGCTTTTCTCCATGGAGCAGGTAGAGAGGACGTTGATGCCAGAATGCTGGGCAATGGCCGACCTTTCATTGTGGAGGTTAGAGAGCCCAGAAAAAGATGCATCGACCTCGAAGAACTCAGAAAGAGGATAAATAATGGTGCAGGGGGGAAAATAGAGATACTCGATCTCTCCTTTGCAGACCCCAAGCATGTGGAATGGTTGAAAGAAGGAAGATTCAGGAAGATTTACAGAGCCAAGGTTGTTTTTGACAGAGAAATTGATGAAAACACTCTAAGAGGAGCATTGAAACGGCTGGAAGTTGTGATAAGCCAGAGAACACCTAGGAGAGTTGAGCACAGAAGAGCAAATCTGGTAAGGAAAAGGAGGGTTTACAGGGCTGAGTTACTGCATTATCGCGGAAAAATTGCCATCATAAAGATTGAAGCTGAAAGCGGTCTTTACATCAAAGAACTGGTAAGCGGAGATGAGGGCAGGACGAAGCCAAGTCTTGCGGAACTGCTTGGCGTGGAAAGCAGAGTGGAGAAGCTGGATGTTGTGACGGTTGAGGGTGGTCTGGAGGTGTAGAAAGCAGTAGAAAGAAAAAGGAAGTCTTGTAAGTTCTATGGAAATCATAATTTCCTTTGGGAGTATATTCTGGACAAAAGGAACAATCCAGTTATTAATAAAATCACTCCTGCAATTATATGGGCTTCTGCTGGTAGGGGAGGTGTTGAAGGTATTGGTGTTGTAGTTGGTATGGGTGTGGGGGTAGGAGTTGATATAGATTTTATTTCTATAGATTTTATATATTTATTTAGCTCATATAGCCCTGAACCTATGATTAATGCGGAAAACATGATTACAATATAAATTTTTATTATATTATTTTTTACAACTTTCTCGCCTTTATCTGTCAGTTCATAGTAAACCCATTTTCTGTTTTCTTCATCTAGTTTTTTAATAAATCCTGTGTCTATTAATACATCAAGATGTTCTTTAACACACGTTTTGGATAAATTCAATTCTCTTGACAGTTCAGAAAGAGTCATACGCTTGGATTTCAGAGTTTTAAGTATTTTGATTCTATTTTCAGAGGATAGAGCGTAAAAACTTTTTGTATCAAATTTAATGATTTCCATAATCTTTAAAATATAACAAGAATTAAAATAGGTTTTGGTAATTAGGCAAATCTAAATTTTGTTAGGGTAAAACCTACCAAAATACAAATAATTTTATATCTGTTTTTCATAATGTGTTTATGCAGCTTAGGAATTTTGTTGTAGGTTTGGTGGCGATGTTGGTACTAACAGCATCTGCATTAGCGTATACTGTTGACAGCGTTGAGAGCAACAGGTTATTTGAAAAGAAGATTAATGAAGTCAGAAAAGCACTAAAAGGACAGGGCTTAACTAATGAGGAGATTCTCAAGGCAGAGATGGCAATAAGAGCTGCAAAAGAGCAACTCGGTGACAAGTACGCAGAGGACCTTATCAAGGGCTATCTTTCAGGAGGAAAGGAGTATGTTTATTCGGAATTCTCACCAGAAGTGATGAAACGAATGCAAAAAGCGCTGGCAGAACAACCACCTCATGACAATCTTTGGAAGAAGAATGGGGGAGAGGTAATTATAGCTGCAGATGAGAAAAGAAGTGTTACAATGCAAACCATCAATGAAGATTTCTCTAGAATTTATCTAACAATTGATGTCGGCGATTTGAGCGTCTCAGAAAGTGGAACACATAGACACTATTTAACCACCCATATGGGTGGTCAATATGGGGTCGACACATGGGTAGAAATTGGTGTGGTGAGGGATTGGTGAGAGTTTCCTCAGCACACTGTATTTACGGTTATAGGTGATGCAACTGAACCGTTCCAAGCCCACTCGACTACAACTACCGGTCAACATACCGTTGAAATAATATTTTACCCATATACCTCGACTAAATCACTGGTTTATATGTATTGGGATGGCAATCTAAAAAGACAGGGTTTAGTTGGTTTGGATATCTATAACAAAGCTGACGTATCTCATGAAGCTTTTGCTGGAACTGCCAGCCAGTTTCAACCCTGTGGTGAAAATACGTTCAAAAACATGTATCTATATTATTATGATGGCTACAAATGGTGGCCAATTAAGTGGAACAACGATGTGCCTACTGTGGAACCAGTGAACGCTACCCCGATGAAACAAAAATTGGAAATAATCAACGGCTTCTACTGGCTCACGACCTGGATAGAGTAGCCTAACAAAAAATTTATATTCAAAATTTTTTAATTAACAAATATGTTTAGTCACCATCTCAAAATCGTCCTGCTGGCAACCCTTCTAATAATCTCAACCCTGTCAAACACCGCCCTCTTCATTTCACTCCTTCTATCCACCATCTTTGTGCCCGGCTACCTGATTGTGGAGAGGTATTTCAGAGATGTTTCAGGGAAATTGGCGCTGTACATTCTTATGAGCGTTCTGGTATCTACCCAGCTGATATTTCTGCTCTCCCTTCTCATGGGGTATTCGCTGGCAACACTGAAAATCTCCGTCTTCATGCTTTTACTTCCCGCACTGCTGGCTAAAAGGCCGGAAATTACAAGAAAAGAGGTGGTTGAAGGAGCGGTTTTTCTCATTCTCTTTTTATTTTCATTCGCCCTTCTATATCACAGCCTATGGTACGATAAGGGAGATTACATCGTCCTCACCGGTTCAAACTGGCAGGATACCCCCTATCACTACGAAATCGTCGAAAGCATAAACAACGGGAACTTTCCGCCTCAGGAACCGTCTTTTGCCGGCCGCCCTCTTCGCTACCACTACTTCGTGGACCTTCATACTGCCATTCTGGAGAAACCTCTGGGTTACCAGCCAAGGCTGATGCTTTACCTTAACTCCCTCTTTTTCCCGCTCTTTTTCCTCAGTGTGTATGCACTCACCCTCAAAGTATCATCCAGAACAGCAGCACTTTATTCAGGAATTATTGCCGTCTTTGGATGGGGTTTTACATATTTATGGCTGTTTGATGCGATACTTTCCGGAACTTTCGACCCAAAGCAGAGTTACGTTATGGATTACGACGGGCTGTTGAATCTCCCTCCTATCCTGGACAATCTATTGCAGCAGAGACCGCTGCTTGTGGGACTGCCGGGACTGGTCTTCGCAATTTACTTCTTTATTTCAGGCTATGAGGAGAAGAAAAGGAATCACATCCTGCTTTCGGGAATAATTACCGGACTGCTGCTGCCGTTCCATGTCCTCTCAACCTTCTCCATTCTGGTCTTCATTGCAATTTATCTCTCGGCTTTCGTAGGATTGCACGATCTGAAAAAAGAATTGAGGCTCCTGCTCCCCTTTGCCGTTTTTGTCCTCCTTTTTATACCTCATCTGGGTTTTTTGTCATCCGGTGCGGAATTCAAGAAGCCCTGGGTCATCGAATACGTTCGAGGGAACTTTGTTCTGCACTATCTCGCAAATCTGGGCTTGCCGCTAATCATGGCTCTGGCTGCGATGGTGGTAAAGGTTGAAAGATGGAAGCTGATGGCTTTGTGGATGACGGTAATGCTCCTCTTTTCTTTTCTACCTTCTTTCACCCCGAATCCCTGGGATATGTACAAGTTCTTCCTCATAGCTTGGATTCCGCTGAGCGTTTTATCCGGGCAGTTCTTGGCAACCATCAGAAGATTCAGGATTGTCATTCCCGTTCTGCTGGTCCTCTCTACACTCTCAACACTGAACGTCGTCCTCTGGAACCTCACGGATTACGGGGCTGCCAGCAAGGATGAGCTTCAGGCCGGGATGTGGGTGAGGGAAAATACGCCAGAAAAAGCCGTATTCCTGACTTGGCCATCTATCCATTCTCCTCCTACAATGATCGGAGGGAGATTGAGGGTTTTGGGGTACGCAAACTGGGCTTACGGACATGGAGTAAAGGTAGATAAAATATGGGAAAGAGTGGAGGACGTGAAGGCAGCATTCAACAATCCCGATGATATGGACAGGGTTCTGGAGAAATACGGGGTCGATTACGTTTACGTGGGCATTGAGGAGATTTACAATTCCAGAATCCTCAATGTTGTCAGAAATTCCACCAGGCTCCAGCTTGTTTACAAAGAAGGCTGGATAAGGATTTATGAGGTGATCAGATAGTTCCCAGCTGTTACAGCCACCTCAGGTAGTTCCACATAACCCTCAAATTGAAGTTGAAAAGCAGGCTTGTCTCTACGTATCCGGAAAAAAGGCAGCCCTCACAGTCTTCTGCCAGACTTTTTGCCTCTCTTCTCCACGAACTCCATAATTCATCCAGGTCATCTCTGAAATCTCCTATAACCCCTGAACAGCTCTCAATTTTCCCATTCAATCCCAGGTGGAGTATCACCTCATTCACTCTGCATCTGAACTCGGGTTTCAGATTGCGAATAATTCTCAGGTACGCAAAGGAGTTGAGTATGGGCTTCCCATGTCTTTTCATTTCTATTATCCTGTCGACCGTCTTTACGTATTTGTCTTGGTTCCTTATTCCTATTTCCTCCCAGACAGTATCGGGAATGCTCCCGTATTCATGCACGGGCTCAAAAAGGATGCCAACTCCCAGATTTTCGGCAAGCCTTACAAGCTCGTCCACTTCATCCAGATTCATGCCATTCAGGACGCAGTTGATGGAAATGCGTATTCCGGCATTTTTAGCCATGACGATTCCTTCCAGTACCTCATCCAGATTTCCACCTCTGAGCTCTTGGTAGCTTTTCATCCCATCAATTGAGACAGCCAAATAGTCGCAGTATCTGAGCTCCTCCAGCTTTTTCTTCAGCAGAGTGCCGTTGGTTATGACAAACGTTACCATTCCGAGGGATTTCGCAAACCTCAAGCACTCTCCTAAATCCTCTCTCAGAAGGGGCTCGGTACTCCAGACGTTGTAAACAGTGATGCCGAAGTCTCTGCATTTCCTTAGGAACTCAAAAATCTCCTCCTTCGACATCTCCTCTCCTTTTCTCCTCCAGAAGGGGCAGAAAGGACACTTCAGATTACATTCGGCATTGATTGTATGTGCAAGGATAACCGGTCTCCCACGTACATGCTGTCCTAGTCCCCGGAGGATTAGATTGGTGGATTTTAGCATATGCCTTCTCTCCTAGGATATTTTTCCCCGTCCTCTCTTACCTCACCACCCCAAAACCTTTTTGCCTCGCGATGGATTATTCGGCATGTGAGGTTGAGGAGAAAAATCCTTCTCGCCCTCATCTGGACTTTACTGGTGCTTTATCCCAATCCCCTCCTTCTAACTGAGAGTGTTTACAGACTTTTCAACCCACCAGTAAGCTCTGAACACCCTCTACCAGTGGAAAAGTGGGAACAAATGAACCGACTACCCTCAAATCCCAGGAAAATAGAGGAGTTCGTTGTAGGGTATGTAAAATACGACTACGATTTCAATGTATATGGAGTTCCTTGGTATTTTCCCACCCCTGCAGAAGTTGTAGAAAAGAGGAAAGGCGATTGTAAAAGCCGGGCTATACTGCTTGCAGCAATTCTTGAAGAAAAAGGTGTGCCGTATTCTTTCCACATATCTCCTGTCCACTTCTGGGTTGATTATCCGGGTAAGGAGGAGAACGAGTTCACGAAAAAATATGAAAATCCAAAGACAGCCATATACTCTGACGGAAGGTGGAAACTGCCAGAGCTGGTTGATTTGAAGACATATTACGATTCCTGGAAAGCCGTGCTTTGGGATTCGATGCCGGCAATCAGAAAAGTTTTACTGCTGGGAGGCTGGATATTGATATTTTCTTGGGGCAGGCTGAGAAGTATGAAGAGAGATTGAGAAAGTAGGTAGGACGAGGGAGATATGGGGGATAGAGGAGATATGGGAGATGGGGGAAGCTGGCTGAAGATGGGGAGGTTAGAAGAATATAGGAGTTAAAGGAATATATTGTAACAGCAAAACTACGGCAGAACTAAAGGCACAACTTATCATGGGAAGTCTTAAATATCCATTCAGGTATTCTTGCTGAGCAAGTCGAGGTGACGTCAATGGGCTGGAAATCACACGGTTTACGAATTAAATCCGGTAGGAAACTCAGAAAACATGTGAGGGAGAAGAGAATATCTATAGCCAAGGCTCTGCAAACCTTTGAGATTGGACAGATGGTTCACATCGATATTGATTCGGGTGTTCACAAAGGAATGCCCCATCCCCGTTTTCAGGGAAGGACAGGGAAGGTCATCGGCCAGAGGGGGAGAGCATACCTGGTTCAAATCAGGGATGGTGGCAAATACAAAACTCTGATTGTGAGACCCGAACACCTGAAACCGGCAGGATAAAGGTGTTTTTTATGTCCTTTAAGGAGATTATCGAATTCGAATATATTACCATATCTGAAGCTAAAGATATCCTGGAGGAAATAGCTGAAAAGAGGAAGGAAAGAAGTGAACTGCTTTTTGAGACCAGGAGAGCCCTTCTCCACCTCAGAAAATTTTCCAAACTTCCTGCCGATAGAGCAAGAGAGCTTGTTGAGGAGCTAATGAAACTCCCCCAGGTTGGCAGGAGAGATCTGGCTGTAAAGCTAGTTGACATAATGCCTTCCGTTCCCGATGAGATCAGGACAATTTATGCAAAGGAAAGGTATACCGTGACTGCTGAGCAGATTCAGGAGATTCTGGACGTTATTGACAAATACAGATAAAACGGGACTGACAGCGTGTTTTCGATGGGAAAATGTACTTGAGTTTTGAAGAAAGAATTAAATAGTTTTTCAAGATAATCTTTTCGGGAGATGAGCGAATGGAGGGAAAGGCCAGGGTCAGGGAAAGAGACAGAGAGCGGATGGAAGATTACGCCTACGTACTTGATTTCATGCCATATGGTCACCCTGATGACAAGCGCCCATTGCACAGGCGTGAACCCCTGGCCCAGGTTGTGGGGGACAAATACTTCACCCTTCTCGAAGTCAGCCTGAAGAAGGATGCGAATCCCTTGGTTATGGACAGACTTTATATCGGTAAAGGGGAGAGAGATGCTGTACACAAGATAAAGAGAAGGCTGAGGTATGATGATCTTACCCCTGCAGCCAGGAGTGAACTCCCCTTCGTTCTGGAGCACATCGTGAAGCAGCAGGAAGAGAGGTTTGTGGAATTCTTCAACAAATCTGAGTCCATAACAACCCGTCTACACCAGCTTGAGCTCCTTCCGGGAATCGGCAAGAAGACCATGTGGGCCATACTTGATGAGAGGAAAAAGGAGCCCTTTAAGAACTTTGAAGACATTTCAAAGAGGGTAAAAGGGCTTCAGCATCCAGAAAAGCTCATTGTAAACAGGATAATCGAGGAGCTGAGGCAGCCCAACATAAAATACCGTCTGTTTACTGCGTGAACCATTATACACTGAAAAGACCATGAAGCTTTTTAAAGGAAAATCCCAGCACATTCTTGTCGACAGGGGCGTTTTGAGGAGGATCACACGTTATGCGGAGCTCTCAGCTGATGATGCCGTTCTGGAAGTCGGATGCGGTACGGGGAACCTCACAGCCTACCTGCTGAGAAAAGCCGGGAAGGTTATAGGAATCGAAATTGACTCCAGAATGGTGGAGTTGTTGAAAAGAAAGTTCTCAGGGTTTATCGAAGGTGGCAGATTCGAAATCATCCACGCTGATGCCCTGAGGATTGACTTCCCACGGTTTGATAAGTTCGTATCCAACATACCCTACAAGATTTCCTCTCCTCTTACCTTCAAACTCCTTAAAAGCCGTTTTCAGATTGCTGTGGTGATGTATCAGATGGAATTTGCCCGAAGACTTGTGGCCAGACCGGGAAGCAAGGATTACGGAAGGCTCAGTGTAGTTGCCAGATCATACTGCAGAGCTGAAATAGTCGAAAGCGTCCCCAGATGGGCTTTTATACCGAGACCAAAGGTGAACTCAGCCATCGTTAAACTCTACCCTGAGCCAGAGCTGAAGGTGGAGAACAGAGAGCTGTTTGAGGACTTCGTAACTTTCCTGTTCAGCAGACGGAGGAAGAAGCTCGGAAAGAGCGTCGAGGAATTCTGCAAGCTAAAAGGAGTGACCATTGATTTGCCAGAGAGGCTCAGGGATTTGAGGCCGGAGCAGGTAAGTCCGGAAACCTTTGCGGAGCTGAGCGATTCAGCTGTGATATAAGGGGGCGGGCGAATTGGAAGAGAGCGTTTATCCTCCCGGCGAAGATTCCCAGCTTCTGCTAGAGGTAGCCCTTATGGAAATAAAAGACGATGACGAGGTTCTGGAAGTGGGTACGGGAAGCGGATACGTTGCGGCATGTCTTAAGGGGCATTGCAGGGAGATTGTTACAACTGACATTTCCCCCCTGGCCGTTAAATCGGCGAAAAGAGAAGGGTTAGAAGTGATACGAACAGACCTCTTCACAGGAATATGCAGGAAGTTCAGCCTTATTCTGTTCAATCCACCTTATCTCGAGCTGGAAGATTGGGAAAAGAGGGGTGACTGGCTGGAAAAAGCAATTGATGGTGGGAAAGGTGGAATTGAGGTCTTGACGAGGTTCATTACGGGCTTAAGGCAGGTGATGAGCAATAAGGGGCGGGCAATAGTCATAGTTTCTTCCCACACTTCCGATAAAGTGTTCAGAGTCATTCGTGAGGAGGGCTTTGACTACAGAATCATGGCAAGGAAAAAACTCTTTTTTGAGGAGCTGTATGCCGTTAGAATCGGGAACAAATCCGATTCAACCGCCAGCCTTTGATCGCATTATATGCTGCTTGATGGTGTCATGAACATATTCTGGCGCTTCTATAAGAACTTCCGTTCGGGGTATGTGCATAAATGCGTTCTGGAGCTGTTTGAAGCGTATGGACACTACGATCTCTCCTTTATGAGCTCTAATGAGCTCTCCGTCAGCGTCCAGATCTTCAACGATGAACCCCATTTTCTCGAGTGTTTTAATGAAAAAATTTACTGCCTCATCAAACCTCATCCCCATGAAGTGGCGAAATTTCCGGTTTTTACCCGGCATTTTAAATCTCCATAAAGATCCATTTAAAAAGAGAGTTACCGCAAACAAAATCAACCCTCAGATCTGGGAAATCAGCTCTTCAGTGGCCTTTATGATCCTCTCGTTAGCCTCTTTTATTGCCTGAACCGGGCTTTTCCCGTTCGTCCTGACAACAAGCTCCGGTTCCCCAGTGAGAGGGTGGGGGATATGGTATTTTGCCAGCAGAACTTCTTCATCCTCCAGCAGGTAGTGGGTGAGGAGGTTGAGGAGTGTGTGGTCTTCCCCTTTCACCACAAGCCTGATGTAGTCATCTGTAAGCTCAAGCACCTTTATCTCCACATTCACCACCTTCCTTTACCATATTCAGGAGATACTCTCCTTTTTTCAACGTTTCCACAGCTCGGACAGACGAGCTTGTTTTTTTCCAGCACAAGACCTTCCTTACAAATGCTGCATATAGCCTTTATCACACCCATTCCCTCTTCCTTGGTGGAAAGCTTCATCTGTTCAACATCTACAACCTTGGCTCTCACAATATCTCTGTACCCAAAAGCCGTTGATATGTCTTTCAGATATCCAGGCTGCACGTTGGAGATGTGTATGGCTCCCAGGCCGGTGTGCATGAGCTCTCTATCAAAACCTTCTTTTCTGGCTATTTCCACCAGAGCGAGAGAGTTGCGGAGGTCAATTATTCTCCCAACCACAACATCTCCCTTTTTTATTTCGGGTATTCTTTTTACGGGTTCAACGCTGATTACCCTGTCTCTCATAACTACTTTTCCAGCAACTGAGGCAAAAAGCTCACCATTTTCCTCATAAACTCCTTTTCCTGCTGCATATTCTTCAGCATAACCGAGTTTATCTCCGGGCATTACGAACTTCATCTTTTTTCCTCTCCAGTCTGAATACCTCCACAGGTATATATTTAAATGCTTTTTCGTGGAAGGAGTATGTTCTCCGCAAAGGTATGCTGTACTTCCAGAGGTGGGTAATGACATATCCTCTCTCTTCCGCCAGCTTGGCTACGAATTCTTCACTCCCTGCTGAATGTATAGTGTAGATAACTTTCGAGAATTCCATGGCCTTTTCCAAGAAAGGTCTATCAGCACCTCTCACCTGAATGCCGAATGGGGGGTTCATTAGGGTAGTAAAGCCTTTAAAGTCTCTGAGACAAAGCGTGCGGACATCAGATTGGACGAAATCCACGTCGACTCCTATTTTTCGAGCATTTTTCTTGGCTGTACGTAATGCCTCTATATCTATGTCGAACCCCACAGCATTAGCACCAAACATTGCTGCAGCTATGGATAAAATCCCTGTCCCGCAGCCTAGGTCGACAACGTTTTCGAGGTCATCCATAAGCTTAGCAGTTACAACCATCTCAGCTACAAGGGCTGGTGGAGTTACGTACTGCTCGAGTTGAATTTTGGGAGTTCTGAAACCTTCGAGTTTCTCAAGTATAATCTCAAGCTCCTTTTTCACATAAAGAGTTGGTCTGGGAGAATTAATTGCTTTCGAAGTTGCAGCCAGAGTTACAGTTAAACTTAGGGTCACAATTAATCTTAAAAAACATGGGTAGGGAGGCCGACAGTTTCCGCGCTTCCCGTGCCCTCTCGGAACACAGTACAACGCGGAACGGGGCGAGGCTTAACTTCCGGGTTCGGAATGAGACCGGGTGTTTCCCCCACCCCTATGACCGTCGGCAAATCTTACACTAATTGCTGGATATTTAAGAATTATGGTGGTATGGTGGCGAAATTTTGATGCTGGTGGTATTGCAATGTTCCATTTAAATTTTTAATTTAAATAGCTATTCCGGAATTTAAATCTTCATACAATTCGAACAACTTATTTATATCTGATGTAAAATAACCCTAGATATGCTGCAGTTATATTTTCGAGATTATTTATTCAGATATTTGTTAACTTCCAATTTCGAGTTCAGACGATACTTCACTGTGCTTTGTAGGTGATTGAAAGATGTATGATGTTATCGTAGTTGGATTAGGGCCTGCAGGAGCTACGGCTGCTTATGAACTTGCTAGGAAAGGATTCAGAGTTATTGCTATAGACAGAAAACGCTTCCCTAGGTATAAACCATGTGGTGGAGGAGTTACTGCAAAAGTAGAAAAGGTAATTGGCAGCGACTTTAAAGAGGTGGTGGAAAGAGACATATACAAAATCGGGTTTACGTTCAGGGGAGAAGATAGTATTATTATTATTGAATCAAATCATCCTGTTGCTTATTTGGTTATGAGGGATAAGTTTGACCATTATCTGATGCAGAAAGCCAAAGAAGCAGGCGTGAAAATCATAGAAGGAAAGAAGGTTACAGGAGTCGGGGAAGAGGAGGGGGGAGTAAAAGTTGTGGCCAGAGATGGTGTTTATTATTCTCAATTTGCTGTAGGGTCAGATGGCGCGAATAGCATTGTCGCGTCTAGTACGGGGTTGAAGCTACGACGGAGGGTTGCAGTGCTACTAGATGGTGAGCTCATCGTTGAAAAAGCACTGCTGTCTGAATATAACGGACACCTTCACTTTGATTTTGGATCGGTTCCATGTGGTTACGGGTGGATCTTTCCTAAAAAAGATGTGCTTTCTGTGGGAATTGGGAGCCTGAGAGGTAAGACAAAGAAACTCAGAAAGTACTATGACTATTTCCTCGAAGAGCAGGAAATTGCTGGAAGGGTTGTGAGTGAGAAGAGGTATGGTTCACTCCTTCCAGTATTTGATGGAGTGTCGAAGCTTTCGACAAATCGTATATTGCTTACGGGGGATGCTGCATCTCTTGCTGACCCATTTACTGGTGAGGGGATATACTACGCTGTTAAAAGTGCTAGAATTGGCGGTGAAGTGCTTGAAAGGGTGATGGATGGTGACATGGAATTGAGGGAGTACGACGTCAGAGTAGCGAAGGAGATCTGCTCAGAACTTGAATACGCAAGAAGACTCAGCATGATATTTCACTTTTCGCCCCGTAAAGCGTATAGTTTTCTTAAAGAGAACCAGGAGCTGATGGATGCTGTTTTAAAACTTGCGAGGGAAGAAAACAGTTATAGTGTTTTATGGAAATTAATAAGGAAAAAAGCAGGATTTAAGCTGGATGCGGCGTGGAAGATCTCAGAACTCTACAGTTTTTTTGTTGGATAACGTAATTTTGTTGAGGCCATGGAAAGTATCTGGTGATATATACTGATTTTTTAAACGGCCAGATTCCGCCCTGAATCTGTGAAAAGTTGAATCTTTGAGAATTTATTCGATATAACTTATTTTTCAAAAAGTGTATGATTAAAAAAACAAAAAGATACTAATGTTTTGTAAAAATCGAAAAGTTTAAAAATTTACGAATATCATAGTAATTTGGTGGTAATATGCGAGCCATTGTGTTTCTGACAGCCCTTCTGTTAACAATAGGTGTTGTTCAGGCCACAGAACAGTGTATCAACTGCCATAAATCTCTCACTCCGGGGATAGTGGCAGATTATGAGCGTTCAGTGATGGCTGAGAAAGGCGTTGGCTGCTTGGACTGTCATGGTGAGCTTCCGGGACATGATGATCCGAGTGTTGTAACTCACTATGGAAACCGCATAACGCCCGTCCCGTCTCCAAAGTATTGTGAACGATGCCATGCACAGCAGGTTCGGGAATTCATGAACAGCAAACATGCATGGACAGCTTTGATAGGACCGTTCAAGCCCTGGTATAATGATTTGGTAAATCAGGGGAAGTTGAAGGCTGGTGAGGCGCCCACTGAAAAAATAATGAGGGAAAATAATCCATATGGAGATCTCAGAAGCAGAGTAACTCCGCTGTATCCTGCTAGCGGGATGATGGACAGACTGGGGTTGAGAGAAGAACTAGATGGTTATGGAAACATCCTCTACTGTCTGGAATGCCACGGGAGTGCAGTAATAGTTGATGATGAAGGAAAGATAGTGAAGGGATGGCCCAACAACGGAGTTGGCAGGTTGAACCCTGACGGAGTGCCGGGCTCATGTGCTTCATGTCACACTAGACACAAATTCAGCATCGAAGAGGCAAGAGCACCTGAAACGTGTGGACAATGTCATCTCGGCCCCGACCATCCGCAGATGGAGATATATGAAGAGAGTAAGCACGGGAACATATTCTTCTCATTGGAAGACAAGAGCTTCCTGAAGGAGGAGGATCTAACTCCTGAGAATACGCCCGCTCCGACGTGTGCTATATGCCACATGAGTGGTTTTAATGGAGTGCCAACAACCCACGATGTTGGAGAAAGGCTTTACTGGGAACTTCAACCAAAGATAAGCACTCCTCAGTGGTATCCTGCAAATCTCGTTGCTATTGGGCAGTACAGTCCAGATGAGGCTAAAGCACAGGAGAACAGGAAGAATATGATGCAGGTATGTCAGGGATGCCATAGCCCCAGGTGGGTGAAGATGTACTTCGACGAGTTCGACAGGGTTGTAGAGGATTACAATAAGGTTGCAAAATCAGCCAAAGCATTACTATACAAGATATACGAGGAGGGACTGGCGGATGACAGCAACTCTCTCGACGAATTTCCGGAATTCATGTGGTACTACATATGGCATCATGACGGCAGGAGATGGAGGATGGGGGCCAGCATGATGGGTCCCGACTGGGCACACTGGAATGGAATTGTGGATACACTGATGGATAAATACGGCAGGTTGCAGGCATGGTATGATACGCAACTCAAAATAAAGAAGCTTGAGGCAATGGTTGAAGCTGCAAAGACCCAGCAAGTTTCAGAAACAGCGCAAACACCAGAGAAAAGTCAGCCAAAAGCTACACCTTTTGTTGGACTCCCTGTTGCTCTGGCAGCCATGGTCTGGATAGCATTGCTGGTAAAGCGTAGGAAATAGCAAATTTTGTTCTACTTTATATTTTTTTTAATTAATAAAATCAAAGGTCCCATTAATATCCTTTCTTATAATTCTAGTTAAGTCAACTATCATGCACTTGCTGAGCTGCCTGTACTTCCTCCCAAGCATATCCCGTATTCTTCCTCCAGTGAACTGGCCTAGGAAGAATGAGAATATGAAAAAGGGTATGTGGGATACAGAAACACCTGCAAGAAGTCGAGTCAAAAACACCAGAGGAACGGGAGAGTGAATGGCAAGGAACCACTCCTTTGTCATCTTTCTGGTCATTTTTCTCCAGTAACCAAATGGAAGGTTCAGCAGGAAAGTTGCGGACAGGGCAGCAACTTCAGCAGTAATACTACTCATATAACCATATTTCCCTTTAACAACTTGTAAAGATTTCTCTCGTGGTTGATATATAATTGTATCTACTAAGGTCCTGCTGAGACAATCTTTTAAATTTAAATATTTTAAATCTAGTTTGAATTTGATTTAATTAATATTTCCTATATTACTTCTTACCCAGATTCGATTTTTATATAAACTAACATATTGAAAAAATTTAAATAGTGTTTTTAATGGAGTGCCAAGTGTAATGATTGAGACAAAAAACTTATGCAAGAGCTACGCTCAGATTAAGGCTTTGGACAATCTCAATCTTCACATCGAAAAGAACGAAGTTTTCGGATTTCTTGGTCCTAACGGAGCTGGTAAGACCACAACCATCAACCTTCTCATGGGAATGATTCAGCCTACTTCTGGTGAGATAAGGATAGCGGGGATAGATGTGGTGAGAAACCCCATAGAGGTTAAGAAAATTGCCGGTTATCTTCCTGAGAATGTGGGATTTTACAGGCATATGACTGCAATGCAGAATTTAACCTACTTTGCTGAATTCTACAAAATTGACGATGTGAGGGAGAGGATAGATACTCTTCTCGAGATTGTCGGTCTGGCGGAGTCGGCGGATAAGAAGGTAGGGAGTTTTTCCAGGGGAATGAGGCAGAGGCTTGGTTTAGCTCAAGCTTTACTCAACGACCCTGAAATTGTGTTTTTGGATGAACCAACATCGGGCTTGGATCCAGAAGGTGCAGCAGAATTCAGGAAACTCGTTACCTGGCTGGAAAGGGAGGGAAAGACAATATTCTTCTCCTCCCACATTCTCTCTGAAGTCAGGGCGGTCTGCAAGACCATCGGAATAATATCTAGAGGCAGATTAATAATTAAAGGAGATATAAAAGAGCTGACGAAGAACCTCAATGATTCGATGAAAATATTCCTTGAGACCGAACCGCAGCTTGAAGATGAATCGGTTTTAAAACCATTTGCATCGAGAATAGAGATAGTTGATGGGGATGATGAGGGACATAGGCGGTATATTCTGGAATGTGAGAGGGACTGCAGAGTAGAAATCGCAAAAACGCTTTTTGAAATGGGCTACGTTGTTAAAGAGCTGCACCTTCAGGAACCAAGTCTCGAGGAAATATATCTTAGAATCATTCAGGAGGGCTAGGAGGGTATAGGTTGAGCGTGTCAATCGTTGCCAAAAAGGAGTTTGCAGACCAGATCTCCAGCAAGAGATTTCTGGCTCTTGCAGGTGTAATTCTGTTGATTACAGTGTACACTGTTTATCAGGGAGTTCAAGGATTTTATAACGCATATACTGCCGGGATGGAGAGACCTTTCGTCTCTATTTTTGGAATATCCAGCAGCCTTGGTTTTATGACTTTTGGAGCCTTTCTTGGACTGCTTATGGGCTTCGACCTTGTCACCAAAGAGAAGGAGGAAGGCTCGCTTAAAACTCTATTATCTCACCCGGTTTACAGAGATTCGGTTATAAACTGTAAAGCCATTGGAGCCTTTGCTGCACTAAGCATCGCGATTTTTCTGATTCTGACGATCTCATTGGGCATTCTCCTGCTCTACGGGATTTATCCTTCCTTTTCTGATGTAGTTGATGTATTCAAATTTGGAGTGCTGACTTTGGCATACACCTTTACCTTCTTTGCCATCTCTCTCTTCGCTTCAACGATTGCAAGAAATTCTGGAACTGCCCTAATAATAGCATTCGGATTCTTAATTCTTTTTATGGCAATCTTACCGATATTTGGGGAAATTGTGGCCCAATCCATTGTTGGACCACCACCAAGACCTCCTTCAGTTCCACCCCCCAGCATGCCTGTCCCTCCACCAAGTGGAGGGAGTGCTCCGGTAGTTAAGATTGATGAAGGAAAAATGCCGGCTGAAAATGAGGAAGCGAAAAAACTATGGGAGGAGTATGAAAGGCAAAGAGATGAGTACTGGAAGAAAAAGCGGGCAGTATCTGATACTTTCTCAATCCTCTCTCCAACAACAAACTATCTTGCTCTCCTCTCATCTCTCGGTACACGGCCCATTTTTGAGACCAAAGACACAACCAAAAATCTGATCGGATTCATTGCGCTGCCAGTAATTTTCTTTATTTTGAGCTATATAAAATTCCTGAGGATGGATATTGTATGAAGGGCTATATTAAGGGCTATATGAGAAAGGTGAGTGGTAAATGGTGCCCACCGGAAATGTAAAGATTATTGTCATCCTTTTAGCGGCCTTGCTAATTGTAGGCTCTATAGAAAGTGATGTGAAGGGTGTGAATGCGGTTCCTGGAGAAGTTCTGAAGTTCTGGCTAACAATCACCAATGATTATGAAACGAAAACTTCTGTTAAACTCAGCTACACAGCTCCTGAAGGCTTCAGTGGGAAGTTTTTCTACAATGGAAAGGAGGTAAACTGGATACAGCTTGATGCCAAAGAGAGCAGGATAATTGAGTTCTGGCTTGAAGTGCCAAGGGATGCAGAGGAGAAGGAGTACACCGTCTGGGTTTATGCTCTTGACTCCACGACCCTCAGAATTAAAGTAAGAATGCCTGAAACTTCTATAGAAATAACCCCAAGCTTTTCTGGCATAAGGGTTGAAGCTGGAGAGAAGGTAACGATTCCAATTGAGCTAAAAAACAAGGTCAATACAGAGCTTGAGGTGAATTTGTCTTGTACTGTCCCAGAGAACTGGACATGGCGATATCTTGATGGTGAGACTGAGGTATATAGGCTTATTTTAAAGCCAGGCGAAACGAGACAGCTCAACCTTGAAATTGAGACGGACAGCCAGGCTGATGTGGGAGAATATGCCGTTAAGCCCAAAATGAATAACCAAACGACGGAAATTCTTGTTTACATAACCAAAACCCACAAAGGTGAGAAAGGAAAAGTAAAGCTCAAAGTTGTTGGTAAAGATGGCAGAGCTGTTGAATCGGCACAGGTAAGGGCAGTAGGAGCGGTTGAAGAAACCTTCATGACTTCTGCAGAGGGAGAGGCTGTTGTAGAGCTTCCACAGGGAGTTTACAGTATAGAAGTAATAAAGAATGGGTATTTCAGCAAGGAAATTAAAGATGTAGAGGTAAAGGCAGGGAAGGTTAAGGATTTGGGAACAATAGTGCTGGAGAAGAAACCCTATTATTCGGAACTTGTTGTAGCAAATCCGAAATTATCCTTCACTCTTGGAACCGGAAATCCCACTTTCAGATTAAGAATGGAGAATAAAGGATATCTGGATGACATATTTAAGCTCAAGGTTTATGGCTTGCCGGAAAACTTCTATTACAGATTCAAGGAATCTCAGGAGTCAGTTGAAGGGGTTTCTGAGGTTTTTGTAAAAAGTGGTGAGGCAAAGGAGATTTATTTGGAGGTTATCCTTCCCTACAACGCTGAACCGGGAAGCTACAATCTGAGTGTGAAAGCTGACGGAAATTATGACATGGAGAAGACCATCATACTAGTCCTGAGAGGAGAATATGTACTGAGGCTGGAACCTGTTGGGGGACGGTACTTGGTAACAGCAGAACCGGGAAAAGTGGTAGAGTTGAGGTTCCTCCTCATGAATTCAGGGAGAGGTGCATCAGTCACCAATCTGAGGATAGATGCTGAAGTTCCATCAGGCTGGAGCGTGTCTGCTGAACCATCTCAGATTTCCGCTTTAATGCCGGGAGATAGTGTTATGGTTACAGTCAGTACAGTAATTCCATCAGATACTCTGCCGAGCGAGTACAAAGTAAAGGTGAAGGCGGAAGGAGATCAGACAAGCCTTCAGGAAGAGTTTAAGGTGGTGGTGAAGGAGAAAAGCAATGCAGCTCTCATAGGTGGTGCAGTTATTGTAATCTCTTTCTTAGTACTGTTGGTGATTTACAGGAAATTTGGAAGGAGGTGAATGAAGTTATCACTGAAGTCATCATTGAAGTTGCCATTTTAGTGAAGTTATTATTCACATCTGCAGAGACTTGGTGTTAAAGCGAAACCGTTGTTTCTTTCCAAAATAAGATGGCAGAGTACTGTTGTAGAAGATTTTTCAGAAAATACTCCTATTTTGAGTTATGTTTCGCGTAATCGGTGGTGTACGGTGGTATTGAGATGTTAGTGGTTGATATAGTGTGGTGATGTGGTGATATTATGAAGAAGAAAAACTACTAGTATCTATGGGGATATGGGGACCCCTTTCCATTAATTCAAGGTAAGCTAAAATCCACCGAAATTCAGAACAGAAAACCCTTAAACCTTCAAAAGTCTACTCAAAAACTCTCCTCTTCAAATCCTCTATAATATCTAGGCACCTTTCGTAATGCTCTTCAGGCACAGCTATTTTGGTGATAAAAATATCCTCGTATGGAATTTCGTAAAGTTTCAGCCTATTTCTCAACATGAAGGCTATTTCGTGGGGGACTTCGATTTCCCGCACGGTTGATGTTGACACATATGTTAAGATAAAGTTTTTCATTGGAATGAAAATAATTGAATTTCCGATGAATGTCGCTTAAAGTTTAAAAGTTATTTCACCTTTATTTCACTTTTCTGGGGTCTGTTATTTCACCATAGATTGCTGTTGCCGCTGCTGTGGCTGGTGATACCAGATATATTCTGCCTTCAGGACTCCCCTGTCTGCCCACAAAGTTGCGGTTTGAAGTGGATACGCTCACTTCTCCGCTTGCTATCAGCCCAAAGCTCCCTCCCATACACGGCCCGCAGCTTGGGAATTCAACAATGGCTCCTGCCTCAACAAAAACATCAATCAGCCCATCTTTAAGAGCCTGCATGTACTGAGTTCTGGTTGCGGGAATCACTATTAGCCTGACGTTCTTGGCTATTTTCTCTCCTTTGAGGAACTCCGCTGCTACCTTCAGATCTTCGTATCTCCCATTGGTGCATGAGCCTATGAAAACCTGATCAACTCTGACGCCCTCTACCTCACCCACTCCGACAACGTTATCCACTCTGTGGGGCTTCGCCACCTGGGGCTCCATTCCCGTAACATCCAGCTCAACTGTCCGATATTTGGCATCCTCGTCACTTCTCAGCCATTCAGGAATCTGGAAATCAACGCCTATGCTTCTCAGATAATCCTCCGTCACTTTATCAGGCTGGATTATGCCAGCCTTCCCACCCATCTCGATGACCATGTTGCTCATGGTTAGACGCTCACTCATGCTCATTTTCTCCACAACTTCTCCAGCGAATTCACAAGCCTTATAATTGGCCCCATCTGCCCCAACTATTCCTATCAGTTTCAGAATCACATCCTTGCCGTAAACGTGCTTCCCCAGCTTTCCGCTGATGACGAATTTAACCGTCTCAGGAACCTTGAACCAGAGCTTTCCCAAAGCAAAGACACTTCCCATGTCTGTTGAACCTATGCCTGTTGCAAAGGCTCCTAAGGCGCCATACATGCAGGTGTGGCTGTCGGCTCCAACAACAACCATCCCCGGTAGGACGTGCCCCTTCTCCACCATTATCTGATGGGCTATGCCTTCATGGACGTCGTAGTTCAGTATCCCTTGCTCTTCAGCAAACTTCCTGAGCATTTTGTGGTTTTCAGCAGCAGACACGCTATCAGCAGGAACTTGATGGTCAAAGGCTATGACAATCCTGCTGGCATCCCACACCTTTCCATCCTCACCTGCTATCTCCTTGAACGCCTTAATGGCAAGAGGACCGGTAATATCGTGAATCATGGCAGCATCTATGGAGGCAAAAACATAATCGCCAGCCTTTACAGCCTTACCACATGCCCTTGAAAGTATTTTCTCAGCCAGAGTGCCTTTCAGGCCATCCATCTCAAGACTTTTATCACCAGTCATACCAGTCACACCATTACCCATGCTCTCACGGCACAACGAGGAATTGATTAAACTTTCGTTGAGATTCTGTTACGGACCTGTTACAACTGTTACAGATTCTCGACAGAATTTCGTTAACTACTTATTTCAGAATTTTTTCAGGAACTTTGGTGATTAATTATGACTTCTATTGAAAGTCTTTCCAGATTTGGTCAACTCACCCTCCTGAACTTCTTACAGCGGGCTAGAAAGCTGTTCGGGAAGAAAGAAATAGTTTCCAGAGAAGAAGATAGCAGCATTTTCCGCTACACGTATGCTGACTTCTACAAGAGAGTCTGCCAGCTTGCAAATGCGCTGGAAGAGCTTGGAGTTGCAGAGAAAGACAGAGTCGGAACTCTGGCATGGAACACCCACCGTCACCTTGAGCTCTATTTTGCCCCAGCATGCATGGGCGCAGCATACCACACCATAAACCTTCGTCTTTCTGCTGAGCAGATAGCCTACGTCATCAACCATGCTGAGGACAAAGTCCTCTTCCTTGACAGTGACCAGATTCCTGTTGTTGAGCAAATTGCAGACAGGCTAAATGTTGAGCACTTCATAGTCATGGGGAAGGAAAAGAGCTATGATACCTCCTTTGACTCCATAGCCTATGAAGAGCTGATTTCAGGAAAACCAAAGAGCTATGACTGGCCTGAGCTGGATGAGAATACTGTTGCAGGCATGGCCTACACTTCAGGCACGACAGGGCTGCCGAAAGGCGTTGAGTACACCCACCGCAACCTCGTTTTGCATAGCATTGTAACAGCTCTGCCTGATGCTCTGAACCTCAGCGAAAAGCGTTGCGTTCTCCACATCGTCCCCATGTTCCACGTCAACGCATGGGGAATCCCCTTCGCAGCAACCATGGTTGGAGCCAAGCAGGTTCTCCCGGGGCAACATCCCAGGCCAAGGGATTACGTTGAACTCATCCAGAATGAGAAAGTTGACTTCACAGCCTGCGTTCCCACGGTGTGGTTCATGATCTACAACTTCCTGAAGGAAAATCCGGGATATGACATAAGCAGCCTGAAGGAAGCGTTTACAGGGGGCAGCGCCCCTCCCGCTTCCCTGCTTAAAGCCTTCAGGGAGGAATTTGGCATTACCATCATCCACACATACGGCCTTACAGAAACCACCCCCGTTCTCACCGTCAACAGACCTAAGAGCTACATGAAGCTTGAGGGCGATGAATTTTACGAACACTCGAGAAAGCAGGGTTTGCCCCTTCCGCTACTGGAAATGAAAGTCGTTGGAGAGAGAGACGAAGAGAGGAGAGAAGTTGAGTGGAATGGGAGAGAAATGGGAGAGCTTTATGTAAGAGGACCGTGGGTGACGAAGGAATACTACAGAGATCCAGAAAAAACTGCCGAGAAATTCATTGACGGCTGGTTCAGAACGGAGGATATCGTTGTGGTGGATGAGGAGGGATACATAAAGATAGTTGACAGGGCAAAAGACCTGATTAAGAGTGGTGGAGAGTGGATTTCAAGTCTGGATATAGAAAATCACCTCATGCTGCACCCTACGGTTAAAGAGGCAGTGGTAGTAGGTGTCCCCCATCCGAAGTGGCAGGAAAGGCCTCTCGCTCTCGTTATTCTTGAGACTGATACAGAAATTGACAAAGAAGAGCTGAAGGATAAACTGAAGGAGGAACTAATAAATCACCTCAGAGAGAAATTCCCCAAGTGGTGGCTGCCTGACGATATTATATTTGTGACTGAGATTCCGAAAACCAGCGTGGGCAAGTTCGATAAGAAGGTATTGAGAGAAAAATACGGGAATTATTTCCAAGACTTCCAGGCTATACTCCAACGTAAGCCTTCCTGACCTCCTCTGACTCAATTATTTCATCCACTGTTCCCTTCAACGCCACCATTCCCTCATGGAGGACATAACCGTAGTCCGATATCTCAAGGGATGCGTAAACGTTCTGCTCCACCAGCAGGATCGTCAGGCCTTCTTCTTTTAACTTCAATATCGTGTCGAAGACCTCAGCCACAATTTTCGGTGCTAACCCCTGACTCGGCTCGTCCATAAGTACTATCTCAGGGCTGGCCATGATAGCGCGAGCTATAGCCACCATCTGCTGTTCTCCACCACTCATGGTTCCCACTTTTTGCTTTGCCCTTTCCTCCAGCACAGGGAAGAGCTGGTAAACCAGTTCCAGAGACTCTTCAATCTTCTCTTCAGCCCTCTTTGTGTATGCTCCAAGTCTCAGGTTCTCCTCAACACTCATATATGGAAAGAGGTGTCTGCCCTCCAGAACCAAGGTCATCCCCTTCTCCACCTTCCTGTGTGGCGGCAGATATGTCACATCCTCTCCGTTGAATTCTACCTTCCCTTTCCACGGACTCACGATACCCATGATGCTCTTGAGCAGCGTCGTCTTACCTGCTCCGTTAGGGCCGAGAATTGTTGTAATAGTTCCCTTCTCAACCTCCACATCCACTCCCCAAAGAACCTGCATGGTTCCGTAACCTGATTCAAGTCCGGTGACCTTCAGCACCTTCAGCACCCTCCCTAATCTTCTTCCCTAGGTAAACCTCAATAACCCTCTCATCGTTCAGAACTTCCATTGTTGGCCCCTCAAGCAGCTTCCTTCCTTGGTGCATAACCATGACTCTCTCTGCAAACTTTGTAATCGCATGCATCAGATGCTCCACCATAGCAACAACGGCAATCTTCTCTTCCTGCCTCACCTTCTGCAAAAGCTCAATTATATTGCCTATGTCCTTGGGATTCATCCCCGCCATAACTTCATCCAGCAGCAAAAGCCTGGGCTTCATTGCCAGTGCCCGTGCCAGCTCCATTAGCCTCTTTTCAAGAGGCGTAAGTGTCCCAGCAGCCTTATTTGCCTGCTCTGAGAGTCCTACAAGCTCTATATAATAATCTGAGATCTCCATTGCCTCCTTAACATCAGCTTGGGCTCTGCCGAACATTGCACCTACGGCAACGTTCTCCCTGACGGTTGCCGAAGGGAAGGGACGGGGTATCTGGAAAGTCCTTCCAATCCCCAGCGGAGCCCTTGCATGGGCTGGAAGGTCTGTTATATCCCTTCCATCGAAGATTATCCTGCCGCTGTCCGGCTGATACACTCCGCTTATCATGTTATAAAGTGTCGTCTTCCCGCTTCCGTTTGGTCCCACTATCCCGAAGGCTTCACCTTCTTTGATTTCAAAACTTACAGAGTCCACTGCCACAAGCCCTCCGAAGCGCTTGGTAACGTCCTCAACTTTCAGCAACATGCTATCACCTCTGTTATTTGATATTCAGAGTATATAGCCCTCAAATCTGGTTCCTCTGACCCTCTCCTTCAGGTAGCCCACGATGCCCTCAGGGAAAGCGACGACTATGGCAACAAGTAGCGGTGCAAGAATCAGCAGCTGGAATCCTGGCAGAATGACGGAAAGGTAGTACTTCAGCAGACCATAGGTGATTCCTCCGACGACGGGGCCGAGAAGCGTCCCTGCACCACCGAGCATGACGATAACGATGGCCTCAACCGTATATGTTATCAGAAAGACATCGCTTGGAAAGACATAGGTCATTTTCAGCGTCCATGCCGAGGCACCAATCAACCCGGCAAAGAATGCACTGGTGATGAAGGCCATTATCTTGTACTTAGTGACGTTAATTCCCATAACTCTGGCAGCATCCTCATCTTCTCTGATGGCCATCAGTGCATATCCCATTCTTTTGTGGATGATCACATAGGTCGTCAGAGCTGCAAGGAGACCTATGCCGAATACTAGGACATCTGCCACCATTGTGGAAATGAAGTTGGCCATCTCCCTCCCAAAAATCTTCCTCATTGCTCCGGTTATTATTATCCCTTCAGAGCCTCCCCAGAGTCTAGCACCTTCTATGAGGTACCTGAAGCCCTCATTTACGCCGATGGTGGCTATAGCGAAGTAAGCCCCTCTCAATCTCAATGCAACAGCTCCCACAGCCAGACTTAGCATGATGGACATCAGTGCCGCCAGAAGGAGACCTATGGGAAGAATTGCTGCTCCGAGACCTGTCTGATATAAACTATCCATTGCTATAGCCATCCCGTACGAGCCCAGAGCCAGAAAAGCCACGTATCCGAAATCTACGTAGCCTGTAAGGCCAAGGAATATGTTAAAAGCCTGACCCAGAGCCACGTAGAACATCAGAAACGCTACTGGCTGCCACATCCCTGGAACCGTCAGACCTACTATCAGAAGGATGGCGTAGATAATGAGGAGTGTATGTACACCTCTCACATCTCTTCACCTCCTAGCAACCCCGTTGGCTTAATCAGCAGTATTATCAGGAGGGTTGTGAAAGCTATGAATCTAGTGAGGCTGAAAGGCTCAACGTCCGGGATGAGGCCCAGCAAAGTGTAGCTACCGTTTTCCAGCAATCCGAAAATGAAACCAGCGTAAAAGGCACCCCATGGAGAAGTCAGACCACCAAGCACGGCAATGACGAAGGCTTTCAGAGTGTATTCGCCACCCATGTAGGGATTTATACCGACGGGAACAAAGAGGGTGATGAGAACCCCGCTGGCAACGGTTAAAGCTATGCCCAGTGCAAAGCTCAATGCATAAATTCTGGTAACATCTATTCCGCAAACCATTGCCCCCTCTTTGTCCTCCACCACTGCTCTAACAGCCATTCCAAGCTTCGTTTTCTTGAACCACATGAAAAGCAAGAATGCTATGACTATGGAGGCGAGCAGAGCGTAAATCTTGGAGAACGAGATTGCAGAAATCCCTAGACTGATGTAGGGTGTGTCCCAGCTGTATCCCCTGTAATCCGGCCCCCAGACAAGCTTTGCCAGTTCTTCAATGAAAAGTCCTATACCAAAGGTTGCAAGAAGCGTTGATAGCTCTGGAGCGCCTATAAGCCTCTTGATTACGCTGTAGAAGGTTATGAACCCAAGAGCCAGACCTACTGCCAGAGCCATGAATATTGATGCTATTGGCGAAAGGCCGAAGAGGGTAAAGAGCCAGAAAGCTGCGTAGGCGCCAATCATCAGGAAGGCTCCATGTCCAACGTTGACAATCCTGAGAACCCCGAATATGAGACTCAGACCCATAGTGGCAAGCCCGTATACAGAGCCCAGCAGAATGCCAAAAACTAAGTTCGATGCTAGCTGTTCCCAGAAACCCATTATTGCTCCTCCAGCTATTTTAAAAAATAAATTTATTTAAAAATTTTTATTCAGGTACTGCCAGCTTGCCCTGATCTTTCTCCTCCCAAGTTGGAATCGGATAGTAGGGCTTGGATGTTGCTGCTGACGGCGGCCATATAATCTTCTTCTCGCCTCCCTGCCACTGGATGACAACCATGTCGTGGCCTATTTGCTTTCCTGTTTCTGGATCAATCTTCCATCTGCCGAAGAAGGTCATGAAGTCCAGATCGTTCATTGCGTTTCTGACAGCATCGCTATCAATGCTTTCAGCCTTTTCTATAGCCTTGGCGTATGCAAGGATGGCTGCTGCAGCTTCGGCTGCATGATAGCTGGGCTGTTTATCGCTGCCCGCAAACTGCTTGAACAGCTTAAGGAACTCATCCTGCGTAGGCCCGAACCAGTCAATACCGAGCTCCTTGGCAGCATCTGGGCTGTAAGCTGCTCCGATCTCCCACTGGGCTGGAGCTGCAATACCTTCAGCTTTTGTACCGAGAGCCTCGTAGAAGCTTGGCAGAGCAGGAGCGACTAGTATGGATATAGCCTTAACGTTTATCTTGAGTTCAGCCATCTGCTGTGCCAGAAGCTGGCCGTCAGCGAAGTGTCCACCCCCAATAACTACATCAGGCTCCTTAGCAGCCATTTCTGAGAGTATGGGCGTCAGATCTGTGGGGTTCTTTGGGTAGGTTTTGTCAAATACCACTTCCAAGCCCAGCTTTTCGGCATGTTCCCTTGCTCCTGCAAAGACTGCCTTTGCGAATTCATTGTCTTCATAGATCATTGCCACCTTCTTTGCATCTGGGTCAAGCTCCTTTACCATATCAAGGAATGCGGTCTGGTACTTGCTTGCCGGACTGAGTGTCTGAACGACGTACTGGTAACCCTGCTCGAAGATGCGATCACTTGCACCGCCATGGCTCATGTAAATCACTCCGTATTTATCGGCTATTGGTGCTCCTGCAAGCGTAAGGCCGGAGCTATAGGGAGCAAGGAGGAAGTTGGCCTTATCTGAGGTTATAAGCCTCTCAACAAGGCTTGGAATATTCTCCTTCTTTGACTCATCATCGTAATACTTCACTTCTATTTTGTAAACCTTGTTTCCAACCTTTATACCGCCATAAATCTCATTTATCCACTTCTCTGCAGCTTTCACACCCCATAACGACATTTGTCCTTCTTTCGCGTATTTGCCAGAGAGGCTGAGGGGCGCTCCTATAACTACTGTAACAACCTCGGGTTTCGGCTTCTCTGCAGGGGTTTGTGCTGGAGTCTCAGCAGGAGTTTCTGCTGGCGTCGCTTTGGGTTTCTCAGCCTGCTGGGCACACCCAGCAAACAATGCTACAACCAAAATGCTAAGCAATAGAATCCATCTCATGCCCATCCCACCTTTCTTTGCGATTAATTATTATCGTTTATTTAATGGTTTTGGTAAATGTTGTCCACTTCACAGCATAGTGCAATCAGTGCCTAGTTAATCCAGTTGAGCCTAAACATTCAATGCTGGAAAATCATTTTATAATCTCGCCTCTCACTCTCAGCTATGGAAACTCTCATGGAATACGCTAGAAGGGGCGTTGCCCCGGACTGGTTGAAGGAAGTTGCAGAATACGAAGGTATTGAGTTACCGAAACTCCTCATGCTCATCGCTAAAGGGGAAGTAGTAATCCCCCGGAACTTGTTGCGGGATGACGAGTTCAGTGCAAGAGCCATTGGCAAGCTGACATCCACCAAAATAAACGCCAACATCGGAACATCTGCTGACTACGTGAACGTGGAAGAGGAGATGCAGAAGGCAATCATCGCCCAGAAATGCGGAGCTGATGCCATCATGGACCTTAGCAGCGGTGGAGACATAGATGCGATAAGGCGGAGAATAATGGATGTTGTCAATGTTCCCTTCGGAACCGTCCCCATCTACCAGGCTGCTAGAGATTGCAGAAACGTGGTTGACATGGATGTGGATGACTTCTTCAACGTGGTGGAGAAACACGCTAAAGATGGCGTAGATTTCATGACCATTCATGCTGGCGTGAATAAAGTCAGTGTTGAGAGGCTGATGAGGAGCAAAAGGCTTCTTGGCGTGGTGAGCAGAGGAGGAGCAATTACCATAGGCTGGATGATGCACAACGAAAGGGAGAACCCGTATTACGAGAACTTTGACTACCTCCTTGAGATGCTTAAAGAGTATGACGTCACTATCAGCTTGGGTGATGCTTTCAGACCTGGCTGCATTGCTGATGCGAGCGATAGAGCAAAATTCACCGAATTCATAGTGCTTGGAGAACTCGTTGAGAAATGCAGGGAGGCAGGGGTGCAGGCAATGGTTGAGGGACCCGGCCACGTTCCGCTGGATGAGATTGAGACTTCTGTCAAGGCCATGAAGTACGTAACAAAAAACGCACCCCTTTATCTTCTCGGTCCCCTAGTTACGGATGTGGCAGCGGGCTACGACCATATTGCTGCAGCAATCGGTGCAGCGATAGCGGGGATGTATGGAGCAGACTTCATATGCTACGTAACACCTTCCGAGCATTTGGCTCTGCCGAATGTTGAGGATGTTAAAGAGGGTGTTATAGCGGCAAAGATTGCAGCCCATGCCATTGATTTAATTAAAGAAGGTCAGAAGGAGAGGGCTAGAAGAAGAGATTACGAGATGAGTGTTGCCAGAAAAAATCTGGACTGGGAGAAGCAGTTTCAGCTTTCCATCGATCCTGAGAAGGCGAGAAAGGTGTGGATGCGACGCAAATCAAGCAGCGATGCCTGCAGCATGTGTGGCGACCTCTGTGCCATAAGGCTTGTAAAGGAAGCTCTAGAATAGTGGTTGATTTTGGAATTTAAGTAATAACCCATCCTTTGTTTTATTTAAACTTCGAATGGGCTAATTTTCAGAAATTCCACCAGATGCTGAAAATGTGTAAAGATGAAAGATGTATCTGATCTCATAGTATAAAAAAATTGTAATAGCTCCAAAATCAAATACGTAGTGTTCAAAATGATTTTTTACAATATAATTTATAAAAGAAAAATTGAGCAATACAAATGAAATCAGAGAACCAAGAAAGAAAGGAACTGTATCCATAGGCACGGCTATATTTCCTTTGAGCAACTCATTGAGGTAGATGGATGCAAAAATCAGTAAAAATATGCTCAGTGGTATTGCTGATAGATCAAGAATTACTGTCAGGGTTTCTATCACTTTCGTGCTGACGTAATTTTTGGCCTCTTCCCAGAACATCCAGAAGACCGTCAGTGATAGGATAATTTCTCGGAAATCACGGTTTAATTTGAGTATAGGGCGGTCTACCATCCTCCAGATCCATAACAATCCGTAAATTGTCAGAATTGTAATTAATATTGTGTCCAGAAGTCTGAGCCAAAGGTAAAAATGAGTTTCATGTAGTAGTTCCGATAGCGTCCAGATTACCATTACAATTGCAAAGAAAGTTATTCCGTAGAAAACCTTCTTGGAGTAAATCAAATGCTGAATAACAGCATGGTTGGAAGTTACAATAAGAATTGCTACAATGGAAAGGATTGTTGATAGGGATGACAAAGTTAAACTAATAACTGATAGGTATTCAACCATATACTACTTTAGTCGTTTATGGTATAAAAATTTTAATATATTCATTTTTTAAAATAATGTTTAGTTATTGATTATTTACTAAAAATTGTTTAAAATTAAATTTTATGAAATTTGAACTAAATTTTTTAAGATTTGGAGAAGTAATAACCGTAAAATGTAGCACCCCTGATAATGTTTTACTCCTACAGAAATTGTCTAATCAGGTCCAAAGATTTAATCAGTATATCTCATGCCCGAGAATAGAGCCTTTTGACACCTTAGATGTTAGGGAAAAGGGAGATATTGTAATTGTCAAACTCTTTTTTATGGATGATTCTACAGATGATTTTAAAGAAGATCTGGACTGGATAGAAGATATTGAGAGTATTAAGAGCAGCATCGAAAGAATCCGAGAAAATCAATATCCAGCTACAAAGGTGCTGGTGGAGGAGCATGAGTTGATAAAAAAGGCATTGGAAGTTCTCGTTAATGCTGTGAAGAGCGGCTTTCAGGATGAAGAACTCTACTCAGACCTTGCAAGGTTCTTTTCTGAGTATGCAGATGCGATCCACCACGGCAAGGAGGAGAAAATCCTTTTTGAGGTGCTGAAAAAGAAGGCTCCGGAACACGTTCTCGAAATCGTGAGAACTCTTGAAGAGGATCACGTTAGAGGCAGAGAGCTTGTCAGGAAGATTAGAGAGAATGCTTCCAGTGTTGAGCGAGTGAGGGATTACGCTTTGGCCTATGCATCAATGCTGAGAGACCACATTGTGAAGGAGGATGATGGTCTGTTTCCGGCAATGCATCCCTATCTGAGTCCGGATGAGGAGAATGAGACGCTGAAGGAATTTGAGAGGGTTGATACAGACTCAAAGGAGGATTTGGAAAAGCTTGTAAAAGAATTAGCAAGCAAGGTGACATAATCTTCTCAAATTTGGAATTGTCTAGAACCATAAAATCCCCCTCAATGTTTTTTATACCTACATCTCAAAATCAATCATGGACTCAACTCACGTGACTGCCCTCTCATCACTTCTTCAGGGCATCAGAAACGATTCAAGCATGTTGCAGAGGTTCATTTACTCACACGACCTCTCTACTCCTCCTAAATTCATAATGAAGTTTATCAAGAACATCCCTGACATCGTCGTGCAGCCTGAAAGTGTTGAAGATGTCTTAAAAATTCTGGAAGTTGCGAAGCAGAATAGAATACCCATCACGCCAAGAGGGGCAGCAACGTCTGCTTATGGGGGAGCAATTCCTCTAAAAGCCGGCATAGTTATTGACTTCTCAAGAATGAACAGGTTTGAGGTTGATGAAGATGCAAAACTGCTGAAAGCTGAAGCAGGAGCAGTTTGGTGGGACATTCAGAAGGAGCTGGTGAAAAGGGGTTTGTCGCTCAGAGTTTATCCTACAAGTGCCCCTTCATCAACGGTAGGCGGCTGGATTGCTGCTGGCGGATACGGAATTGGCAGCCTGAAGTATGGTGGGATAGCAGATAATGTCGCTTCCCTGACCATTGCCGACTTCTTAGGTGTGAAGATGGTAGATGAGGGTTTGAACAGATTCGTGGGGCTGTGCGGATCAACAGGTCTGATACTCAATGCTAGGATAAAGCTCAGAGATTTCAGCGAAGATAAGCCTTATGCGGAGCATATGAGCATAGGGGATGCAGTTAAGGCGATTAAGTCAATAAAAGATGACGACCACCCAGCACATTCAGCGCTGTTCATCAACTCTTCCTTCCTCTCCATGAAAAATCAGGTAAAGGGCACTGATTTGCCGGAGAAGGACACACTGCTTCTCTGTAATGGCAAAGAGAGCAACAGCCTTGGAGAAGAGCTCTGGGAAGATCGCTTCTACCCCATGAGAATAAAGAGGCTGGGACCCAGTTTGGTAACCTTCGAGGCTTTAATCCCCTTAGATAATGTTCCGGGATTTTACAGAGAGGCAAAGAAGATTGCAGGTAGCAGGCACGGATTTGAAATCTGGTTCTCAAAGGACTGGGCCTCTGTTTTGCTTTTTATGCCATCCGATGAGCGCACTATGGCCTATTCACTCCACTGGCTGAAGGTGCTGAAACTGCTGAGGCTTGCCAGAAAGCTCGGAGGGAAGGAATACAGCTATGGTTTGTGGCTGAGTCATAGAAGCAGGTACAGGGAAGATTTTCCAGAGCTATACGAATACAAAAGAGAAATTGACCCCCACAACCTGCTGAACCCGGGGAAGTTTTTCCCCGAAGGAGTTGTTCCTAGGCTTATGAACCTTGCCGAGCTTATGGCAGCGCGGTGAATGGTGGCGGTAGCATGAAGGGTAACGTGAAAGTGGAACAAGAAGCTCTGATATGTGCCCAATGCCATTACTGCAGAGTGTGCCCTGTTTACAGCATTGTGGGTTGGGAAAGTGTCTCCCCTAGAGGAAGAACCTTTCTGCTTAAAAGTAAGGCTTTGGGGGAGTTTCAGTTCAACGAGAGGGGTGTTGAGGAATTCTACAAATGTACAACCTGTGGTGCTTGTGAAGTGGTTTGCCAGACATCCATACCTCTCATCGACCTCTGGGAGGAGAGCAGGGCTGAGCTTGTGAGATCAAGGCTCGCACCTCTTCCGGTTCATGAAAGGCTAAAGCAGGCTGTGGAAAAGTACTGGAATCCCTACGGCGAGAGAGTTGAGGAGAGAGATTCGTGGATGCCTGAGAGCATTGAGTTCACTGAAGAAGGAGAGCTACTCTACTTCGCAGGCTGTACAGCAAGCTACAGAATGAAAGAGCTTGCTGTTGCCACGGTGAATGTGCTATCAAAAACCACCGAATTCGTGTATGCTGGTCAGAGCGAAGTCTGTTGCGGCTCACCTTTCCTGAGAACGGGACAGAAAGACATTGCGAGGAAGTTGTTCCTCAAAAATTATCAGGAGTGGGAGAGAAGAGGTGTTAAAAGGATTGTCACAACATGTGCCGGATGTTACAGAACCATCGCAAGAGACTATCCAAAACTTGCCGCAGAAGAAGGGCTGAACTTTAACTTTGAGGTCATCCACACGGTTCATTTTGTAAACGAGTTAATTGAAAAGGGCGAACTGTCCCTCAAGCCCCTCGACCTGAAAGCGACCTATCACGACCCCTGTCATCTGGGCAGGCACATGGGGGTTTACGATGAGCCCAGAGAACTCATCAAAAGGCTTGGCGTAGAGCTAGTAGAGATGGAAAGGAGTAGAGAGAATGCTTTCTGCTGCGGAGCTGGGGGTGGCGTAAAATCCCAGTTTAAGGAGCTGGCAATGGAAATTGGCATAACAAGAATCCAGGAGGCGCAAAGAATGGCTGACGTCCTCATCTCGTGCTGCCCGTTCTGCAAGCTGCATCTGGCACAGGCATCCAGAGAATCCAGTGCTGGGGTAAAGGTGCTTGATCTGGTTGAGCTGCTGGAGAGGGCTGTGGAGTGATCTTTCAGAGTTATTTCAGCTTGTTTAGCGGATTATTGTTTCATTATAATGTTTCCATATCTCGACTCATTTAGCCCGCCCACCCGACCCAAAGCTTCAGTTGAAATAGTATCTACTTTCTTTCCTCTTTTTATAGAATGATGTTCAAGATCAAAAAATAAAACTACTGCTCAATGAGGGGCTTATATCCGCAACGTACAGACATCACAGAATAAAAAAGAAAGTCTCCTTTGACGAAGACTTCAAGAAAATTGATTTTCTGGAGGTGATCGAGGTTTGAGTTTTAAGTTTGTTTTGAGAAAATTTACTTGAGGAATAAGAACAAGGATCGAAATTTTGCTGTCGAGTTGCTGATTGAGACGATAAAAAATTTAATTTAGAATTTTATATTTAAAAATTAACTAGTTCTCAATTCTCCAAGGTCGTTTTCAATACCACTTATCGGACTGTAAATTGAATAACCGTCTATCAAACCCCAATGTACTCCGTAGATATCCTTACATGCCACTCCGTATGTCTCAAGACACCAATTTCTGATCCATGTATCAAGAGGATCATAGTAAACAGGAGCCCCACTGTCTCCCTCGTCGCTACTATATGTGGCTTTAACTTGGTCATAAAGAGTATTGTACTCAGGATGGGGGACCGTTTCTCCAACTAAAGCTATCTGGCCACAGGTTTCACCAGTTGTAATCCCACCTTTGCATACATACATTCCAGGAGTTTGAGATTGCATCTCACTAAATACGACATAAGAAGTCGAAGGATTCCACTCGTTGTAGATTTTGTATACAGCATTAGTTGCTAAAAGACCCACATAGAATCGCTAAATCTGGAACCTGATGGGTCTGCTTCCACACTCTCAGCAATATTAGCGTGGATTGGTCAGAACCAAGGAATTCAGGCTGGTAAATTGGATCATTAACGTATTGGATCATTAACGTCCCCGCAATGGCCAGCAGTTACAAATCCCTGAGTCCCACTCCTCTCTGCTATAAAGCCGAGAGTACATTGACCCGTATTAGGATTTTCAATTTGGATCCCCCCTACTAAGGGGCGGATATAGTCACTTCGAAGGCTCAAAACAACCCTTCCCTGCTTCTGCACCACAACGGCGTCAAACGGTATTCCGAGCTCTTCGAGAATATTTTCGAGCTTTTTCAGCAAAGAAGCGTCAATCTTTTCAAAACCTACGAACACTTTATTCATCGTGTCGTCTACAGCGGTGCCCGTCCATGGCAGCCCGCTTTTTGAGACTTTTTCAGTTAAAGCACGCTCCCAGTCTCTGAGTTGCGAATAGCTGTATTTTCCTTTAAGCAGAACGAGCTTTGCACTGCCATTTACCTTTTCCAGCACCTTTCTCCCCTCTTCCTCATTTCCAACATAGACGAAGACCACTCCCCTGTCAGGGTCTATGAAGGAGCCTCCGTAAGTAGGAACATCTGCTGAGTTCCTTATGGCAACACCCACCCCAACCACACTATCATAACCGGGTTTTGAATCGGGAAAATGCACTTTTACGCTTCTCAGATCGGCATACTTCCACCACAATATCGGTTTCTCCTTTTTAACCCATTTTCCACTTTCATAAACGTAGTACTCTTCTATTGGTCCCTCGTACCCCGTCCAGTTTATGGTCAGCTTCGCCGGATCGCTCAAAATTCCACCTGGATTCCAGAAGGCGAGTGCTAAAAGCAGAACCCATACACCACCTATGCTTCCGACTCCCAGCAAATACAACTTCACGCTCTCACCTCATACTTAAATCCCAAAAATAAAATTATAAAACTTTCAAAAATGTTCGGTTTTTTACGAACGATTAAAGAAAATTCCTATATTTTCTATAAGTGAAAATTACTATAACGAGACCTATCAAAATCAAACCAACACCAACTAAAAATTGTGGATTATTAATTATTATTGGAAAATAAGGTGTCTTTATCGGGCGATAGTTTAAAGATGGCAAGCTCAGCATCCATTTTATAAACATCAACAATTCAACAACGCCTCCAATCAGAGTTAGCCACCCAATGTGTAGAAGAATTCTCACCCTAAGCCTGCCCTGCAGGATTTTCTTACCTTTTTCAGTAAGCTCATAATGCACCCATTTTCTCCCCTCATCACTCTTTTTAACCAGTCCTGCTTCCACAAGCTTATCGAGATGCTGGCTAACAGTGGATTTAGAGGTGCCCAGTATTTTAGACAGTTCAGTAACAGTCATGCCTTTATTTTTGACGTGTTTGAGTATTCTTATCCTCGTCTCGGACGAAAGGGCTTCGAAAACTTTCCTGTCCAATGTAATTTCCGTTTCAGTCACCATCTTACATAACACACACCTACATATAAACCTAACTTAGCCCTAAGATTCTGAGCATCCACACCACGAATGTACACCACAAAAAATCAACCAACACTATCAATACTCTTAAACTCGGTAAAATCTATAAAGTACTCATTTATCCTGATGTCCGGCTTCAGTCCAAGCTCCTCCAAGGGAGCAAGGTAGTTGACACCCGCCAAAATCAGAATCTCCCCCCTCCTTGTGGATAGCCAAGGGAGGCTTAGATGATTCGGTGGGGGTGATATGCTCAGTATACCTCCTATTCCTGCCTTTTCAGCCCTTTTAAGCTCTTTTTTCACTGTGTCCATGGCATAAACGCTGAATGACCTCACGGCTGCAATAACGTCTCCGCTCCCTTCTGTGGCCAGCTTATATACGGACGTCAGCCCTGCTTTGATTATCAGCCAGCCCGGACTCAGTGTAATACCTTTGTAGCTTATCATCTCACTGAAGCCTTCAGCCTCCCCATCACAGATATGGAGCAAAGATGCAATCTCTGGCTTTGTTGTAACCCCAGCCTTCCTGAGTATCGCATCTATCAGGGTGTTAGAGACAACGGCTATTGCAAACTTTCCTTCAGGAACCAAGAGCTCCCCGCAATGTTCCCCTTCGTCATACACCGCCACGAGATTTGATGTGGAGACGCCCACATGACTTACTTCTGAGAGTATTCTTAACGCCTCCCCGCTCCTGTCCTTATCAATTATGGCCACGTTGGTGGGAATAGTGCCCTTCAGCGTATCTAGAGAAAATGTAGAGGTGTGTATGTTGTATTCCACCCTTTCAGAGAACTCCTCAAGCCTTTCGTACACTAGGCTCCTTCTCAGCTTCTCCCTTCCCTTTTCGGTAATCACCCTCTTGTACTTTTTCGGCTTGACTGTGAGACCCTTCTCATCCAGCTTCTGTAAATGATACCTCACGGTCCTTGCATCCAGATATATGCCTATTTTCCTGAGTTCTTCTGCAATTTCTCTTGAGCTTAGGGGCCTGTCAGCATCTGCAAGCACCCTAAGGATCTCTCTCTGAACCCTCATAGTATCGCTTCTCCTAATCAACATTGTTTAACATTATAATTTTTTCGGTAATCTCTATCCAGATATACAGTAAATGTTTAAAAGTTATTCGTTGGACATCTTTTTGAAGCTAGGTTTAAGGCCACCAAGAAAAAAGTGTTTTCAACAGCTGCACATTTCAGACTTTCAGAGATCGTTCATGGGGAGTACCAAGAAACTGAGTACACCACTGAGCATTGTGTAAAAATTTACATCCACAATTCCAATATCTGGAAACTTTCCATGTTTTCAGATTTGTGTCTGTAAGAAATTATATTGAACAAATGTTTACAATGGAAAGAAGAAACCGAAAGGTATATGTATCTCCAATTAAAATGATAAATCGGAACCCATACAGAAACCATGAAAAGGGAATAAAAGTGGTCTTCGATGGAAGAGAAGTTCGATGCCATAGTTGTTGGCGCCGGAGCCAGCGGGCTTGGAGCAGCTTATAAACTGGCTAAATACGGATTTAACGTGGTAGTTCTCGAGAGAGGGCAGAGAGTTGGAGCCAAAAACGTTTATGGTGGGAGAATTTACAGTCACGTCTTCGAAAAAGAGATTCCAGAGTTCAGAAAGGAAGCACCAGTAGAAAGGTGGGTCAGAAAGGAAAGGCTGACACTGATGGACGAGAATGATGCGGTTACAGTTGAGCTTTTCTCTGATTTCTCTCCGCCAAACGATAGTTTTACAGCAATACTCACGAAGTTCAACGCTTGGCTGGCGGAAAAAGTAGAGGATGCTGGCGGTCTGGTTATCACGGGCATAAAGGTTGATGATCTGGTTATAGAAGATGGTGCTGTCAAGGGAATCCTAGCTGATGATGAGAAGCTGGTGGCAGATGTCGTCATCGATGCAGAAGGTGTTAACCCCCTCTTGGCAAAGCGAGCGGGATTGCGAGGGGACTGGGAGCCCGATCACATCGCTGTTGGCGTTAAAGAGGTTATAAAGCTACCCAAAGAGGTGATAGAGGACAGGTTTAATCTGGATGATAGCGAAGGCGTTGCAAATCTCTTTCTGGGCTACGCAAGCAGCTTCGCTCAGGGTGGAGGTTTCCTCTACACGAACCTCGACACGGTCTCTCTGGGTGTAGTTGTCAGAATAGATGCTGCCATGGCCAAACAAATCAAAATTTACGATATCGTTGAAGACTTCAGAGCCCACCCGTATATTTCCAGGCTACTCAAAGGAGGAAATGTCATCGAGTACTCGGCTCATCTGGTTCCTGAGGCTGGCATTAATGGAGTTGCTCCAAAACTCTACAGCGATGGCTTGCTGTTGACAGGTGATGCGGCAGGATTCGTTCTCAACAGAGGTTTAACTGTTAGAGGCGTTGATTTTGCCTTTTATTCAGGAGTTCTGGCTGCAGAGACTGTGAAGGAAGCACATGAGAAAGGTGATTTCTCCGCTTCAACCCTGTCAGAGTACGAAAGAAAACTCAGAGAGTCCTTCGTGCTGGGAGAGCTCGAAGCATTCAGGAGGGCTCCAGTAGTCCTGAGCAATCTTAGATTCTACGAAACTTATCCCAGGGTGCTGGTGGATGTTATGAAAGATGCATTCACGGTGGATGGCAATGCAAGAAAATTGTATCCAGTTATGAGGGAGAAAATGAAGGACAGAGTGTCGCTCTTTACGCTGATAAGAGACACTCTTGCGGCGGTGAGAAATCTATGAGCGAGAAGAGACTTTCGGTGGAGGAACGGCTGGGACTAGTTGCCTTCACAATAGACGAGGAGCCCCACATAAAGCTGAAGGAAGAAGTGTGTAACGAGTGCGAGACCAGATACTGCCTCTATGTATGTCCAGCGAAGCTTTACACCGAGGAGGAAGGCAAAATCCACTTCAACTACGAAGGCTGCCTTGAATGCGGAACCTGTAGGGTTGCATGCCCGAAAGACTTGGACTGGAACTATCCCAGTGGAGGCTTTGGCGTCCACTACCAGTATGGGTAAGATATGGGTGAGGTGGGTCAAATTCGGAAGTTAAATCTGGAAGTGGCATTCCAGAATAGAAAAATTTAAAAATTAATCATGTGTAAGGTTTGGTAAAGATTTGAGGAGGTTTTGCCAGATGAGCGTAATAGATTACCCGAAAGATACCATAGTGACCTTCTCCGAGGAGGAGAAGCTTTTTAGAGAAACTGTGAGGGAGTTTTGTCAGAAGTATATAGCACCCAAATGGGTGGAGATTGATGAAGCTGCTGATAAGGAACCTATGAACGTTCCTATTGACACAATTAAAAAGATGGGAGAGCAGGGATTGTTCTGCATTCCTTGCAGCGAGGAGTATGGAGGACAGGGCGGAACTTATACCATGGCGACCATCGCAATTGAGGAGATAGCTTATGCTGATCCATCTGTGGCTCTTGCGGTCTACGCTCTTCTCAACACCGGATGGCCCTTCGCTCTGGAGCTCTTTGGCAAGGAAGAGGTCTGTCAGGAAATAATTCCAGAAGTTGCCAAGGGTGATGCATTCTTTGGCATCGCATCCACCGAGCCTCAGGGAGGCTCAGATGTTGCCGGACTCAGGACAACAGCCGTGAAAAAGGGTGATGTCTACGTTTTCAACGGAGAAAAAGCATACATAAGTGGTGTTGGTGAAGTTCAGAAACTCTCCTGGGGTGGTGGCTGGTTTACACTGGCAAGAACTGGCGAACCCGGGCATAGAGGGCTCTCAGCCTTCGCCCTCCTGGCAAGAAAGAACGGAGAGCTGAAACCCGGCTGGAATCCTACTCTCTATGAAGATATCGGAAGACATGGCTTGACAACTGGCGGCTTCATCCTTGAGGACTTCGAGCTGGAAAAGGATTACCTGATTGGAGAGGAGAACAAGGGCTTCTACTACGTGATGGAGAGCTTCAATCTTGCTAGGATTGTTGTCTCCGCAGCCACCATAGGCGCTGCAAGATGGCTTCTAGAGCAGGCAGTACAGTGGTTCAAGGACAGGAAACTGTTTGGAGGCAAAAGTATCGCTTCATTCCAAGGCGTCAGCTTCAGATTTGCTGAGCTATATGCAAGATGGGAGGCTGCAAAATACTTCGTTTACAGAGCGTCCAGACTTGCTGACAAGATATACATAGAGAAAGACCCAGCCTACAAGCCCAAAGATCTCAATGTACCCGTTGCTCTGGCCAAGAACTACGGGCCAGAAACATGCGTTGACCTTGCTGAGGAAGTCATGAAGTGGTATGGTGCATACGCCTACACAAAGGAGGCGCCAATATTCAGAGCGTGGCTTGGCCCGTTCAGCTATGTTATTGGAGCTGAAGGCGCCCAGAACATAATGAAATACATTATAGCCAGAGACATCATCGGCAGGGATTACGTCTCCCAGTAATATTTTTATTTTTTAATGGTGATATTTATGGACATCGTTGTTTGTGTTAAGCAGAGTTATGATGTGCAGCAGTTAAAGTTCGACCCATCGACAGGGGAACCGATGCTGGCTGGAGCCCCCAAAAAAATGAGTGACATGGATAAAAGGGCTTTAGAGGAGGCTTTGAAAATAAAAGAGGCATCTGGCGGGAAGGTTATGGCAGTTACTGCTGGAGGGAGCGATGTTAAGGAGGTCGTCAAGGAAATATACGCAATGGGGGCAGATGAAGTTTATGCGGTAATGGATGATGCATTGAAGGATGCTGATACCACAGCTATCGCAAAAGTTCTGGCTGCTGCCATAAAGAAGATTGGGAGTTACGATCTCATCCTCTGTGGTGCTGCTTCAACCGACGGCTACTCCTGGCAGGTTCCGGCAAAGATTGCTGCAAATCTCAGCATCCCCCTCCTGCCAAATGCTGTCTCCTTGAAGGTGGAAGATGGAAAGGTGGTCACTGAAAGCGATTTGGGCGATGCAGTTTACGTTTACAGTGCTGGTCTGCCAGTGGTTGTATCTGTGATGCTGGAGATAAACGAGCCGAGAATTCCAAAGCTTTCTGCAATTCTGAAGGCTTCACGAAAACCCTTCAACCAGCTCTCACTCTCTGATCTTGGTGTTGAGGTGGATGCCAAAATGGAAGTTCTCTCTGCAAGAATGCCGAAAGTTGCTAGGAAAAACGTTGTATTTGATGCCAGCGATGCAGCAAAGGTTGACGAGGCCATTAGTAAGCTTGTAGAAGAACTCCACAAGGAGAATTTGATTTGAGCGTCGTGATGGGGGGTGGTGTTCATGAACGTTCTCATCTATTCAGAAAATGATGGCGGGCTGAAAGAGCTGGTCACGGCAGCCAGGGAGATTGGAGCGGACAGCATATCCGCTGCAGTAATCGGAACCAAAGAGTTTGCTGAACTGGCCAGAAAATTCGTTAACAAAGTTTACTTCGCAGATTCTGAGAAGTTTGGAGAATTCAGGCCAGCAGAGTATGCTGAAGTGCTGAATGATATAGTTAAAAGTGTAGATCCTGATGTGCTTCTTGTGGAAGGTAGCCCCAAAGGCGTTGTGGTGGCATCAATTCTGGCTGCAAAGCTTGATGCTGCATGCGTAAGCGAGGCGTCACAGGTAAGGATGGATGATGGAGCTGATGGGCTGATTGCTGTAAGGAGCTCATACGGCGGTGTGGCTCAGGCAGAAATAAAGCTGAAGACTTCTCCTAGCATCGTATGTCTCAAACCCGGCTCATATCCAAAGGCTGATGAGGCTGGAGAAGGAGAGATTGAAGAGGTTCAGGTTGAGATTTCCCCGAGCGTTGAAGTGGTTGAGGTGAGGAGTAAAGAAGTTGGACTAAGGCTGGAGGATGCAGAGGTAGTAGTGGTGGCCGGGAGAGGCGTCAAGAAGAAAGAAGACCTTTCAATGCTTGAAGAGCTGGCCGAGGTTCTTGGCGGGGCAGTAGGAGTTACAAGGCCTTTGTCAGCCGATTTGCACTGGGCACCTAACTGGGTTGGAATGTCCGGTGTTGCTGTTAAACCGAAGCTTTACGTGGGCGTTGGCGTTTCGGGACAGATCCAGCACATAGCCGGAGTAAGGGATTCCAAGACCATCATAGCCATCAACAGCGATCCGAATGCACCTATTTTCGAGCATGCTGACTATGGGATTATAGGTGACCTCTACGCAGTGGTGCCTAAGCTGTTGGAGAAGATTAAAGAGTATAAATAATTTTTATTATTCTTTTGTTTAGTTATAAATCCAACCAATATGAGACTATTCTGTAAAGGCGTAATCAAAGGTCAGCAAACTTACGGTCACCATAATAACACAGAAGGCTCCGATGATTGCAAGGTGAGGCAGCGCATCTCCTCCCCTCATAGCTGCATTAACGGCATTTATGGTGGAAGTAATGATTGGAAAGATGACCGGGAACATGATAACGGGGAGTAAAAGCTCCCTTGACTTGGATTTTATAACTAAGACTGAGAGAGAAGAAGAGACTACCACAAATCCAACGTTTCCTGCAGTAACGGCTACCAACAGCATTAAAGGATCGACAATTGACAGATTGAAGAGGGCAAGGAAGATGGGCAGAATTGTTACCTCCATCAGGAGCATGAGGGAGATATTGTATATAACTTTACCCATAAGAACGCTTGAGGGGCTGATGGGAGATATGCGTAGAGCATCCAGGGTTTCTAACTCCACCTCCCTCAGAAATGCTCTTGAATAACCCAGCATGCCAACAAAAAGAAAGACCAGCCACATCAGAGCCGGTGCAACCTTTTCGGCAATGCTGATTGGCACTGCAACGCTGAACATCATAGAGGTTATGAGGGCAAATAGCAGCATGAAGTTGATGGTGTTCTTCGTCCTGAATTCAATGCGAAGGTCCTTTTTTGCTAACTCCAGAGCCTTACCAAAGGTTCTCAAGGGGCACCACCCATGATTTTGAGATAGAACTCTGCAAGGCTTTCTATCCCCTCAACCTCTCCATAGCTGAGCAATCTGCCCTCATTTATGATGGCAACTTTTCTGCAGAGTCTTTCAGCCTCCTCAATGTTGTGTGTCGTCAGAATCACGGTTCTCCGCTCTCCATAACTCTCCAGCATCTCCATAAGCTTAAGCCTGCCTTGGTAATCTAGACCGGTGGAAGGTTCGTCCAGTATGAGGAGCTGCGGATCGTGAAGGACCGCTCTGGCTATCGAGAGACGTTGCTTCATACCTCTGGAATAGTTCTTCACCAGGTCATGCCTTCTTGAATACAGGCCAAATTCCTTCAAAACTTCACCAATTCTGCTCTCATCAACTTCGTAAAGCTTGGAAAAGAACTGGAGATTCTCATAGGCTGTCAGATCCTCGTAAAGCAAAAGGTTGTGGGAGACTACGCCTATCTTCTTCCTCACTTCCTCGCTGTATTTCCAGGGTGTGAAGCCGTAAACGCTGACTTCCCCTGTTGTGGGCTTGCTCTGGCCGCTTATTATCTTGATAAGCGTTGTCTTGCCTGCCCCATTGGGACCCAGTATTGCCAGCTTTTCTCCATCTTTGACACTGAGGCTTATTCCCTTCAGAGCTTTAAACCTTCCAAAGACCTTCGTAACATCCTTAAGGTTAACAACGTCCCTCATAAAGCCTCCAGAACCTCCATGACTTCCATAACTCCCAGAGCTATACCATCCACCTCAATATCATCTCCTTTGGCTCCATCACCCACTACATAGAGGTTACTGTAAGGTGTCCTCACACCCATGTCGCTTCCCGCCTTAATCCTATTCACCGGCCAGTCATCTCTGTAACTCTGAATGGATATAACTTCATACTCAATTCCGGAAAGAATTTCCTCAATGTCCTTCAAACCCAGTCCTATCTCATATCTGACGTTCTCAGTCTCCATTGGCTGGTGAGCCTGAAGCATGTGGTAGCCTGCAGGTGCCAAGCTTGGATCCGCATTGGTAACCTCATTCATACCGCTTATCCTTCTGGTGTTGAGTGTGAAAAGAACCCCCGTATGACCGATGAAAGGTTCTTTAAGGGCTAAAGTGTACTTTATACCGTTGCTGGGCTCTGTCTGGTAACGCCTTTCATATTCGGGATCGTTGAGGAGCTTCGCTGTAAGGGTGTGGCCGATATTTGAGATGAAGATGTCATAATCTCTAGAAGTTCCGTTAAAAAGAGCTCTTACCACTTTCTCATCATCTTCACCCATGAGTCCCTCGATTTTCGTCTTCAGGTGGATTTTGCCATCATTGGATTCTATGATCTCTGCAAGCGATTCCACAACGGCTTTGCATCCGCCTATTGGTATCCCAGGCCCCCTGTATTTGGCTACCTGCCTGTAGACTGCTAGCATTTTTGAAAATGTAATGTCCTTTGGCATTACGCTGAAGCTCCATCCTACAAAACTCTTCATAAAATTGTAGCTGAACTCATCAAGCTGCTTTCCAAACTCATCAAGGTTAGCATCCTTGCCGAGCAGAGCGTTCCAAGCGTACCAAGCGAAAAACTTCATACGGGATTTGAAAGGAAAATGCTTCTTTCTGACCTCTATCCTTTTCCCATTCAAGAAGATTTCACCTTCAGGTTCTGAATCAACTATTTCAACATCGCTCCCCGCTTTTTTCAGCAGGGTGGCAAGGGGGCCTTTGCTGCCATGAGGAATCATATGAAGGGCCCCTGTGCTGACTTCAAATCCCCGGTAATTTATGCTGGTGAATCTGCCCCCATAAAAAGGGAGTTTCTCGAATACATCAACCTCATATCCCTTGGCTGACAACAGTGCTGCCGACAGCAATCCTCCGAGCCCGGCACCAATCACACAAACTTTCATTCAATCCCTCTCTGGGTAAATTTCATTGGATTTTCACCGTAATTCATTCTATTACCCTCAGAGCTTCCAGAGGGCAGTAAGATACACATTTCTTGCATTCTATGCAGAGTTCGTGATTAATCTCTGCCTTACCCATCACCTCTATTGCCCCGGTAGGGCATACAAGTCTGCAGAAGCTGCAGCCAACACAGTATCTTGTCACACCAATCATTTCGCATCATGCCTGCAGAAGGAATTAAAAACATTATGTTGTGTTGCGTCCGGTTGATTTTGAGCCAGAAATTCTCTGGTAAAAACTGTAATACGAATAAAACCTTCCGTTAATTCCTGTCTTAAATCACTCCCAGCTCCGTAAGCCTTTCCGGCAAGTAAACATCGCTCACATAATCTAGCCCGTATTTGGCCAGAGCCTGCTGTTCTGACTTCTTGTTGAGTTCAAGCTGAAGATTTACTTCTTTCTTCCAGAACTCCGTTTCGAAGCGAGGATCCGTTAGAATTGCATTGAGAGCTCTTATGTCCTGCTCGTTCAGCTTGTCAGATGGCAAATCATATTTCACGATGTCAGAGGGCCTGATTCCAACGAATTGGGCAGCAGGAGTTGCAAGATACTCGCTGAGGTGAGCAGATTTGATTGAGCCATAGGCAACGCTGGCATAGATGCGGTAGCTCCAGGGGTCGCCATCTGTGAACACCACCACAGGCAAATTAAGCTCGGTATTAAGCCTCTTAAGCAGTCTCCTTGTACTTCTGGCTGGCTGACCTTTCAGATGGACTATGATGGCATTGAACTTCTCATCAAATCCGTTTTCCACGAGCCTGTCCCTCATACCGCCTGTCTCTATTGCTATCACGAATTTCGCATCGTGGTCGAGAAATTGGATGTTGTCAACATTGGTTGGAATCTGATAGCCGCCCTCTCCAACATCGTCCTGACAGTGTATTTCTCTTACACCTCTCCTGGTCTCCTCTCTTATCCTCAAGGGTCCTATGACTGTAGCTCCATCTTCCTCAGGCCTTATGTGGAAGTGCTCTCTCTGAAACTCAGTCAGAATTTCAAGGTCTTCAATCAGCCTGTCGCTGTCTTGTTGTTCCTCAAACTTTGCCAGCCCCCAGTTTTCTGAAATGTAATAAAGCTCTCTCAGTGTCGAAGATTTGTTGAGGTTTAGCTGCTCTTTCAAAAAGCCGATGACGTGGGCCATTCTTAGGAGCTGATAGGCTCCTTTAACCGTTTTTGCCGTCCTCTTTGACGTTCTCGCTCCATAAACCCAGACTTCGCTTTCTTCATTAAATTCAATGTTATACTTCGTTCTAGTGGCTATATCAAGCTCAGGGATTCTGCCAGCTTTCAGCTGGTTGTACATCCTCTCCACGATGGAAAGCAATGCTGTAAGACATCTCCTTTCAATCTCCTTCAGAGGGGCATCACCTCCCCACCGCTCAGAATCTCGGGCTCCACTCCCTCAACGTAGGGCTTCCTGTTCACGATCTCCTTGCACCTATAGCGAAGTTTAAGTTCTTGATCAGGCTCAAGGGTAAGATTCCAGCTAACAGTTGTTATCGTCCCTTCCCTGACATTTGCTCCATCTGCCTCGTTTACTTCAACCTCTCCCCTGCACATCTCTATAATCTTCACACTCTTCTTGGAGCGGGTATAGTTGGAAACAGATAGCTCCACTTCAGCGAAACCATCTCTCTGATTCACAACTCTCTCTACATGGAAGTTCCCCATTATTCTGGCAACTACTTTCTCAACATCTAAGGGCTCGACTTCCAGCACCTCACAGACTTTCTTAGCCAGAAGCGGTAGGATTCTGTTTAGAACCTCCTCCTTTTTCTTCTTGCTTTGCAACCTGTTTTTTCTGTCAACGTACTCTTTCAATCTCCTTCCCGCTTCCTGTAAGGCGAGACGAGCTTCATCTATGATTTCGGGAATTGCTGCAATTGCCTCTTTTGATTCGGATGTGTAGGGGATGTTTGTGGATGCAAGATGGACAAGTATGACTGCAGGTCCAACCGGAAGTTCATCTCTGCTCTGCTGAAGCCCGTATGACTTCCAGTTAACGCTTTCTACAGCTTTTGTTAGAGCACAACCACTTTGCTGATAGAGCAGGGGGATTTTGTTGGCAAATCTAAGCAGAATAACCTTATCATCGCTTCTCAGCTCCCCCCCATAGGCAATTCCAACCTCAATCAGAAAAGGATGCCCGGAATAAACCTTGGGCTTTCTTGTCACAGCATAGGCGAATTCTGGTTTGTATTCTGATAGTAGGCTCCTCATTATCAGGCTTTCTCCAATAGGAGACAGGCAGTCAGTAGGAGGCGGCAAGAAATCTGTTTCCATGAAGGCGTTGAGGAGCCTTACAGCGTCATCCCTCGTAAGCTGCTGGGGATCTTCTCTACCGCTAAAACCTGCTCTACTCAGAACCTCACCTGCGATTTTATCTCCAACTCTCACAAACTCACTTTTCAGAAAGCCTTTCAGATCCTTGGCTTTCGTGTATCTCAGCATTGCCATAAGGGTTCCGAGCTCGATTCCGTGGGGATGGGGTTTGATTTCCTTCGGAATTTCGGGGAGCTCTTCGCTCACCCTCTCGAACTCATAGATGTCTCCATCTGGATCAATAAGGGTAATTCTAGCGTGGGGGTTGACAACTGAAGTCTCTTTTAGGTACTCAAACACGCTCTGCTTTCGCTCCTTAACGTAGCTCCCCTGAATCTCCAGCTCAATTCTTGTTCCTCTTGGACGGTGCCACTCAACTTGCTCCTCTTCAACTATCTCTGGTTCATTCTTTCTGGTATTTATGAAAACAGATACCTTCCAGGCCTCCTCATTAGGTGATGTTTTGGATGTAATAATCGTTGGTTTTCCCGTTGTGAGCTGAGCATACAAGACGGCTGAGCTTATGCCTATGCCCTGCTGTCCCCTGCTCTGTCTTATGGCATGAAAGCGTGAGCCATAAAGCAACTTCCCGAAAATTTTTGGAATTTGCTCTTTCACTATGCCAGGCCCGTTATCTTCAACAACGATTCGGAAGGTGTTCTTGTCAACCCTCGTTATCTGAACCATTATATCTGGCAAAATTCCTGCTTCTTCGCATGCATCGAGGGCGTTGTCCACGGCTTCTTTAACACATGTAATGAGGCTTTTCGAGGGGTTGGAATAGCCAAGTATGTGCTTGTTCTTCTCAAAGAACTCTGCAATGCTAATCTCTTTCTGTTTCTTGGCCAGCTCCTCAGCTATCATGTTCTGAATGCCTGTTTTTTCTTTTTATCTTCAAATTTCTGCACCTACAACCGTCTGGGTTTTAGTAACACCTTTAATCTCTCTAATCGCATCAACAGTTCTGTTCAGGTCGGATAGACTGTCAGCCTGAATTATCACAACGAAGTCAAATTCTCCAAACACATGGTAAATGTCCCTGACGTTTTTCATCTCCTTAACCTTGGTATAAACCTCTTTCTCACTGCCAGGCGAGACATTCACCATGGTAACGCCGATAACCATGGATTTATTTTATCTTCAGACGTTTTAATACTTTCGGGTGATGTGAAAGTTATGCTTGAGTAAGGCAAAGTAAAAGGTTAAATATCTGTCAGATGTAAAATCAAGCCATGAGGAAGCTTATACCCGTTATGCTTCTGGCAATTCTCCTTTTCGCCTATGGTAGCTTCAGAGGCCTGGTTATGCTCCCACCATCAGTTGAGCCGCAGCTTGAGAACAATTACCGCATAATATTCTTCCACGTTCCATCAGCCATCACGTCCTTCACGGCTTTTACTGTAACTCTTGTTACAGCCATAAATTATCTTAGGACTAGAGATTATAAATGGGATATTTATGCTTCGAGTTCAGCTAAAGCCGGTTTTTTCTTCATCACAGCAGCTCTTATTAGCGGATCTATATGGGCCAGGGTTGCCTGGGGCTCTTTCTGGAACTGGGATCCAAGAGAGACGGCAGTTCTGATCCTCTGGTTCGCCTATGCTGCCTACTTCGCGCTACGCTCCTCCATCGACACCCCTGAGGAGAGGGCAAAGAACTCATCTATTCTGGCAATCTTTGCATATGCAACTGTTCCCCTTAGCTACTTCTCCACCAGAATATACTTCTCCCTTCATCCTTCTCCAAGCACGGTTCCCCTTTCTGGAATTTCCTTGGGTGTGAAAGTTGGCTCTACGCTGGGAATGATGATAACGGCTTTTCTTCTGATTTACATCTCTTTTTTCATTCTTGAATCAAAACTGGAATTTCTGAAAATTAAGGCTGAGGAGGTGGAAGAATGAGCGACTTTACAGCAGTTTTTGCTGCCACGCTGGCTGTGATGATCGTCATCGCCGCAATGTTCCTCACAGCATTAAGGAAAGCCATGGAAATAGAAAAAAGACTCAAGTAAGGCCTAAATTCAGATAAAAATCAGATGAATAGGACATACAGCAGCAGATAAACGGCGATGCCGGAGGCGAAGGAAATTAGCCATGTGTAGAATGTAAGCATTCCCAGTTTTCTGTGTCTTTCTGTCCATCCCCTGAACCCGCTGAAGACCATGTATGCCGCCATAAAAAGAACCAGCAGCGATATGATGGAATGGATTATGACGGTTGGAAGATATACATAGAGTTTTATCGTTTCAGGTCCCACAAATTCTGTTCTCCCTTCAATCAGGCTTTTTATCATGTAGCTCACCATGAACGAGACGTCCAAGGTGAAAGCTGTGGCCATGAGCATGCAGTGCTTCCTTTTCACCTTTCCAGCATACCTTATCCCTACAATGAAGAAAGCCGTAACAAGGAATTCAAGAATCAGGCTTATATCTGAGAACAGACTGGCCTTTGTGCCGAAGAGCCCCATGGTTTTTACACCAGATGTATTGAGTACATAACGTTTTCGAAGGTTACTGGTTGTGATTATCTTAAAATCACCCCCCTTAAATCATTCAGCACCCCCATCAAATCCAAACAGATGAAGCTAAGGGATGGAGGATGGGCTGGGTGGGAGGGATAAATATTGAGAAGATTGAGCTGGATCAATTAGCTGGAAGCAGGAACCAACCAAGCATGCTAAACAATTTTATACCTGCCAGCTTAAAGCAGAGCGATGCGTCAGGTTTTTGAGATACTCCACAAAGATGCCATGGGAAGAATCGGAAAGCTTGAGACTCCCCACGGCAGCGTTGAAACTCCTGCTTTGATGCCCGTAATCAATCCAAATATTGACTTCATCACCCCCTCAGAAATGAAGAAATTTGGGGCAGAAATCCTCATAACAAACTCCTATATCATCTATCGAACCTCAAAGCTCAGGGAGAAGGCGTTGAAGAATGGGCTTCACTCTCTTCTCGGCGTAGATCTGCCGGTGATGACGGACAGCGGCAGTTATCAGCTCATGGTGTATGGAGACGTGGAGATAGACAACAGGACAATTGTTGAGTTCCAGAACAGAATAGGCAGCGACATAGTGGTTCCTCTCGACATACCAACGCCCCCAGATGCGGATTTTGATACAGCCCGCAACGATTTGAATATAACTTTAGAAAGGGAGCGGGAGGCTCATCAGATCCATTTTCAGAACGACAACCCGCTCCTCCTAGCCGCTCCAGTTCAGGGTTCAACACATCCAGAACTCAGGCGTAAGAGTGCTGAAGAAGTGCAAAACCTTGGAGACGTGATACCTGTTGGGGGTGTTGTTCCTCTCCTTGACACTTACCGCTTTGCCGATGTTGCAAAAATAATTCTGGAGGTTAAGAGCGTCATATCTCCCATTAAACCCATACATCTTTTCGGTGCCGGCCATCCCATGGTTTTCTCTCTCTTTACTGCTTTAGGCTGTGATCTTTTCGACTCTGCTGCCTATGCCCTGTATGCCAAGGATGACCGCTACCTTACACCTTACGGAACAAAGAAGCTTGCCGAACTGCAGTATTTCCCGTGCAGCTGCCCTGTCTGCCTCTCCCACACACCTGAAGAGCTGAGAAGGATGGATAAGAAAGAGAGACAGATGCTGATGGCAGAACACAACCTCTACGTGAGCTTCGAGGAGCTCAGAAGGGTAAAGCAGGCCATAAGGGACAACACTCTCTTTGAACTTGTGGAGAGCAGAATCAGGAACCATCCAAGTCTGGTGGCTGCGTGGAGAGCTGTGAGGAAATACGTGGCCCTGATGGAAAAGTATGATCCCACTATGAAGAAGGTCTTCTTCTACACCTCCGCAGATAGCTGTTCCAGGCCAGCCATTTCAAGGCATCATGAAAGGGTTCTGAGGATTGATGTGGAGAAAGAGGGGGTGACAATCTCAACTGACCACGGCATTGCAGCTGATTTCTACCTAAAGCCCGTCTTTGGAGTTGTTCCAGCAGAGATGCTGGAGGTTTACCCTGCAGGGCATGCGGAGATGCCGGAAAGCGACGTTGAAATTGAGGCGTTTCTGATTGCCGTTGAAGGTTTGAGGAAGTTTCTGGCATATCACAGGGATAAGAAATTCAGAATCTTCGCCTCAGAGGTCTGGAGAGAGTATCTCAAAGATCTGCCAGAAAATGCGGTGATTATATGGAGATAAATGAGTTCCGGATAAACGTGTCCCTAATCAAGAGAGACAGTGCTGCAAGAATAGCTGAAATCAGGCTGGAAAACAGCTATGTGACTCCTTATGTCATCGATTTTACAAAAGAGAACGAATTCATGAAACTGGATTTTGGAGTTGTACCGGATGCCGCCTCAGATATAGCTCCAGAGCTTTATGAGGCCTTAAAGGCCAGAAATAAAGGTATCGAAGTGCTGACAGGTCTCAAGGCAATGCCTGCCAGACGGGTTGTAGAGCTGATAACTTCTATCAAAAAGGAAAGTGCGGTAAAACCCATCTACGCCGTTGCTGCTGCAACACCTTCTAATCTTCCCATTCTGGCATACCTTGGAGTAGACATCTTTGACAACATCCTGGCCATCTCAAGGGCCTATGAGGGCTTTTACTTCACCCCATGGGGCGAGCTTGAAGTATCATCAATTTCTAACCCCCCATGTCAGTGTGAAGCTTGCAGAGAAGGTCTTGATGTAGAGAATGTTGTGAGACATAACACAGCAATGCTGCAGAATGAAGCAATGCTCGTAAGAGAGTTAATCAAAAGGGAAGAGCTCAGAAATTACGTGGAGATGAAGTGCAAGGCCAGCCCAGAGCTTACAGTGATGCTGAGGATTGCCGACGACCAATTAAAAGCCTATATTAACGCTAAATACCAGAAAGCCAGGTTCCAGAGGTTCAGGAGAAGTACAGCGTATTTCAACACAATTGAATCCTTCAGCAAGCCAGAGGTAACGTATTTCTTTCAGCGTTCGGCCGAAGTGTATTCTCCCAAATCAAAAACAGTCCTGCTGCTCCCGTGCTCCGCAAGAAAGCCCTATCTAACTTCAAAAACCCATAGAACTATCAGAAATGCCGTGGGTAGGCTCATAAGGGGTGTGAACGAGATAATAATTTCCTCACCCCTTGTGGTTCCGAGGGAGTTGGAGCTTGTTTACCCTGCCATCAATTACGATACGCCTGTTACAGGGTACTGGAGTGAGGAGGAGATTAATTTCGTTGCTGAAAGGCTTGCAAGTATTTTGATTAAGGGAGAATTCGAAACTATTATCGCTCACGTGGAAGGGGGTTACAGTAAGGCTGTGGAGAAGGCTTTAAGCATTGCGGGAATGGATTGTATCTTCACGGCAGAGGGCAATGTTTTATCGTCGGAATCCCTCAGCAGGCTCAGACTGGAGCTTGAGAAAGCTGATAAGGGAGCGTTTGACCTGTATGAAGAAATTTTCAGGCATGCCTGCCTGTATCAGTTCGGAATGGAGGTTGGTGGAAGGCCGAGGGGCAGGTATCCTGAGCTGGAGCTGTTTGATCAGAGGCTCAGAGTTGCCAGAATAGATGCCCGCTACGGCTGCTTGGAACCCGATTTCATGCTTGCCGAAAAGCTCCTTGAACTTGACAGATACGCTGTCAAAATTGATGATTTCGACCCAAAAGGGACAATTTTTGCCCCCGCAGTTTTAGAGGCAGACAGCAGAATAAAACCGGGAGACTACGTGGTATTCTACAACTCCACCATGATAGGCGTTGGAAGGGCGTTGATGTTCGGCGATGAGATGGTGGAGGCAACCAAGGGATATGCAGTAGAGGTGCGGAGGAAGAGGAGAAATAGAGAGCAGTGATAGGAAAAAGGGTAAATAAGAGTTGAGAAAGCTTACAACATGAATTTTCGGGATGTCCTGAAAAGTGTCTCATATCAGAGGTTTGATGACGATATCAGGCATGACAAGGTTGTGGATTTTATTCATTCAAAGGATCTCCGCCAGACTCCGCTGCTTTTGAATGTGGAAGGTAAAAAGCTGGCAACGAACTTTCTGGCTACAAGAGATCTCATTTGTGGTCATCTGGGAATATGCAGAGAGGATTTTGCACCTTTTATGGTAGAGGTTTCCAAGAGAGATGGAGAGATTACCCTTGGCGAAGAACCAGAGCAACTGGAGCTGAAGGAGAGAAAAGCCAAGCTTTCAGATTTACCGGTGCCAAAGTACTTCCCTCATGATAAGGCCAGGTACATAACAGCGGGATGTGTTATCTCCCGACTCCCGTGGAGCAATGCTGATGATGTCGATGCCTACAACGTAAGCATACACAGAATGATGGTGCTGGATGACAGAAGAGCTGCCATTCGCCTAGTTCAGCCCCGCCACACCTTTCTGATGTGGCAGGAAGCCGTCGGGAAGGGTAAAGAGCTACCAATAGCAGTTTCCATATCTCCACACCCCCTCTTCATGCTTGCTGCCTCAACTAGAACAGACATGAGCGAGTTCAGGTATGCTGCAAAGCTGATGGGCAAGCTGGAACTCTTCAGGCTAAATGATATGCTGATTCCTGATTCAGAAATCATTCTTTTCGGCAGAATTACTGCTGAGAGGGTTGAAGAAGGCCCCTTTGTTGATCTGACCGGCACCTATGATAGAGTAAGACTGGAACCGGTTGTGGAATTTGATGCCATGTTCGTTAAGGATAATCCCGTTTACTACTCAATAACGCCTGCAGATTACGAACATCAGCTGCTGATGGGGCTGCCATATGAGGGGGAGATTTACAAAGCAGTTTCAAGGGTCTGCAGGGTGAGGAATGTTGTTCTGACAGCTGGTGGGCGACATTACTTCCATGCCATTGTCCAGATTGAGAAGAAAAGGGAAGGTGATGGGAAGAACGCCATTCTTGCAGCCTTCACAGGGCATCCGAGTCTGAAAAGGGTGGTGGTCGTGGATGAAGACATCAACATCTACAGCAGCGAGGATGTTGAATATGCAATTGCCACCAGATTTCAGGCTGGCAGAGATCTTGTGGTGGTGAAGGGTGCAAGGGGCAGCAGCCTTGATCCTTCCGCTTATGATAACGAAACGTCAGACAAATGGGGAATAGATGCCACGAAAGAGCTTGGTCAGGGAGAGAAGTACATGAGGGTTTTATGATCTTTGATTTTTGATTTTCCATTAATCCTTTCAGCCCGCCAGTACCTCACCAGCAATACTCAACAAAGCTACCCTTTCTTTTAACAAATTCTATGAATCTCCTGTAAGTTTCGTGTGTTTTCAAGGTGCTGCTATCGCCTATGGCTATCAGCTTTCTTCTTGCCCTGGTTAAAGACACATTCAGCCTCCTCAGGTCCTCAAGGAATCCGAGTTCGCCGTGCTTATTACTTCTGACAAAGGAGATTATGATTACCTCCTTCTCCCTACCCTGATAGCCGTCAACAGTGCTAATTTCAACCCCAGAAATCATCTGCCTGAGCTGATCCACCTGATCATCGTAGGGAGATATGACACCTATCCATTCCTTTTTTACTCCAAGCTGAAGCAGCTTCTCCACTACTTTTTTAACAATCTGAGCCTCCCGGGGATTTTCTCTGGAGTATGAGCCTCTCCTCTGCCTCTCCCATTTATCAGAGCATTTTGATGTGTCGATGAAGACCAGAGGCTCGCAATTCAGTACTCTGCTCCAGAACGGGCTGTTGGATGCTTTACCGATGCCAAGGTCCTTCAGGGAGATGTTCTTGATGTCATCATGGGCCTTCAGTCTTCCACCATAAAACTCCTTGCTTGGAAATTCCATCAGCTTCTCATTCATTCTGTACTGGATTTCCAGCATTCTGGAATTGGCAGGATAACTCTCTATGAGCTCTTCAAACATAGTTTCCATGAGCTCCTTTGCCTCCTGGCTCAGCACCGTTGGAGGGAGCTGTCTGTGGTCACCGGCCAGAACAAAACGTTTTGCTCTTACAACCGGAATCAGCAGGCTTGGAGTTGTGGTCTGAGATGCCTCATCCACCACCGCTACATCGAATTCTGTTTTTTCAGGATTTATCAAAGCAGCAGTGGAATTTGTGGCCAGAATAACCTGGGCCTCCTGAACGATCTCTTCCATGATATCCTCTTCAATCCTTCTGGATGAAGCCAGAAGGTTCTGTACTTCCCTATTCAGCTCGATCCATCTTGCCATTGACTGTATTACATTAGCAGGAACACCCCTCATTCCTCCTCCTCGCTTCGCCAGCCTCACTATCTCTTCATCGCTCAAACCCCTCCTCCACTGAGGGGATGGCTTCGTTTCCCTGTCTCTCGCTCTCATCACCTCTTCCGCTTTCTCTCGCAACTCCTTAACTTCCCTGAACCTCTTGTGCTGCTCAAGCTGGTAAAAGAGGGACGATTCTATCAGATGTCTGGAAATCCTGGATGGGTGGCCGAGCCTGACAATTCTGGCCTTCCCGAAAAGCCTTTCCACAAGATTGTCAACGGCTATGTTGCTTTCGGCTGTTGCAAGAACCTTGTTTCCCCTCTTCCCCTCCTGCAGTATGATTTCTGCAGCAGTTCTTGTTTTTCCAGTTCCAAAGGGGCCATGGATGAGGAAGAAATCTTTACTGCCCAGCGCAAGGCTTACCGCTTCTTTCTGGCTGGCATTGAGCTGCTCATCGAAGGGCTGGAAATCAACCTTTTCTGGCACCTCCGGATTTTTCAGCCCGAGAAGGAACTTGAGGGCTTTAATACCATTCTCGGTCAGACTGTCAAGGTTTTCCAGCATCCTTCTGAAGGTTATTTCGTTGACGTAGAGATCGATCCTCACGTTTTTCAGAGCCCAAGCGGGAATGCTCTCAACCGCCACAGTAATGTAGCGCTTCCCCTTCTCTACAACCGTGGCCATCAAATCGCTCTTCAGAGGATCTCCCCTGCTGATCAAAACCAGATCTCCCACGCCTATTTCAGTCTCAAACTCCTTTCTCCTGCCGTATCTGACAAGCCTGTAACCGAACTCCTGTCCCACTATTTTCCCATTCAGATTCAGAATAGCTCTGCCCAGCTTCTCCCTCTTCTCTCCGCTGAGCCTTCTGATTTCGCTCTTAACAGCCTCAATCTCCGCTTCCCTTTCAAGCTCTATCAGCTTCTTAAGCTTCAGAATGTAATCCTGGATATCTTGAATTTTTGTATTACCGGCATCCACGGTATCCACTGTATCATCCACGCAGGCTTTTACTAGGTAGAGGGTATAAACTTAGCCGTTTCCATTTCCGAACAGAAGCCAGTTAATCTTTTATCTCTCTCCATCCAGCTTAGCTCAATGCACCTGACCCGGGAAGAAGAAGAGCTTCTCAGCTCAGACAATGAGACGATTGCCAAGTGCATGGAGATACTCGTGGCCATCGGAGAGATATACGATGCAGACAGGCTCATACCGGTAAAGAGTGCCCAGATAAGCGGAGTTTCTTATGATAACATTGGCGATGCTGGTTTGGAGTGGCTTGAATGTTTAAATGCTAGGGTGAAAGTTCCCGCTTATGTCAATCCTGCCGGTATGGATGTGGAGAGATGGAAAGAGATGGGAATTGACATTGAATTCTACAGCAAGCAGATGAGGGTTCTCAAAGCCCTGCAGAGAATCGGTGCAGAGCTTTCCTTAACCTGCACACCCTACTACCTTCACACGCCCTCCTTCGGAGACCATTTGGCTTGGGCGGAGAGCTCTGCTGTCTGCTACGCAAACTCCGTGGTGGGGGCGAGAACAAATAGGGAGAGCGGGATAACCGCAATTGCTTCAGCTATAATCGGCAAAACACCCCACTATGGACTTCATGTGAAGGAAAATAGGGCTCCAACAATCTATGTCCGAGTCCGAGGAGCAGAGGTTTTCAATCCTTCGTTTCTTGGCTACTTACTGGGGGATAAAATCCCGGGAGAAATACCTCTTATCAGCCTTCCCAGAACTGTCACAGAAGACGAACTTAAGCAAATGGGGGCTGCAATGGCTGCAAAGGGCAATACAGCGCTGTTTCATGTTGAGGGAGTTACGCCGGAGAGCGGTGATTTTGAGAGGCCAAGGGAGAGGATGGAGATCGATCTGGCTGAAATTGATTTTAGCTCAGACGATTGCACACCTGACCTCATTGCCTTAGGCTGTCCCCATCTCAGCCCTGAAGAGCTCAGGAAAATTTTCGAAATAGCCTCAGAATTCACTTCTCTGGGCGGGGTTAAAAAAGAGATTTGGCTATTTACATCCAGAAAGGTGTACGGTGAGAATGACGAATTGATTAAAAAGCTTGAAAGCATAGGATTCAAAGTTTTCTGCGACACGTGCATGGTTGTTTCGCCTTCAACCAGCAGGTATGAATGTGTTATGGTCAATTCCGGAAAAGCTTTGACTTACCTCCCCAAGCTCAGGGGGGTGAATGTTATTTTTGGCAGCATTAAGGACTGCATCAGGAGGGCCTTTAGTGACGATTGAGGTTAACGGAGTCAGAATCAGGGGAAGAACAATATCGAGAGGAGAGACGGAGGGTGAGGCAATAGTCAGTAAGCGGAATTTCTCATTCTTAGGAGATGTTGATCCTGAAACGGGCATTGTTGTTGCTGAAGACAGCGACATCAGGGGAGAAAGCATAGCAGGCAAAATTTTCGTGTTTCCATCAGGCAGGGGTTCTACTGTTGGAAGTTATGTAATTCTTAGAATGGCTAAAAAAGGTGTTGCCCCCGCTGGCATTATAAATGTTGAGAGCGAACCAATAATTGCAGTAGGGGCCATACTTGCAGGGATACCAGTAATAGATAAACTCGAAAAGAATCCACTGGAGATGATTAGAACTGGAGATATCATATGCATAAAGGCTGAAAAAGAAGGGTTGGTAAAGGTGAAGAGGCGTAGAAGTGGAGAGAGCAAGAGGTGAAGAATGGAAGCAGCAGAAATAGAGAGGATTCTTGAGCAACACTTCAGAATTTACTGGAAAGAAGTTAGCGACGGAGTTCTGAGACTCTATGTGACTCCAAAGGAGACATTTAATCCTGAAGAGCTGAAAAAACAGATTTTGCCCTATTCTGGCCAATATAGAATTTCTATGAGGAGTCATTATGGAGAGCTCGTGGTGGAGGTCCAGGAGCTCAAGGAGGAGAAGGAGAATGTAATTCTGCCCCTCATACTCTTTTTCGCAACTATCATCACCACCACTCTCGTAGGTTCAACCTTCTATCCTGAATTCAACATTCTTGGTGGCTTTCAGTTCAGTATGGCCATAATGTTCGTTCTGGGAAGCCACGAGATGGGGCATTACATCGCTGCAAGAAGGTGGGGGATGAAAACTTCCTTCCCGTACTTCATTCCCTTCCCAACAATTATCGGAACGCTGGGAGCTGTTATAAAGCATCGCGGCCCAATTCCCAACAGAAAAGCACTCTTCGATGTAGGCTGCTCGGGCCCCATCGTTGGCATCATAGCATCAATAATTGTGGCCCTCATAGGCATGAACATGGAATTCAGGGCTGGTGGAGAAGCAATTATAATGCTGGGGACCCCTCCCCTATTCGATTTTCTAGCGTATCTCACTGGATTCAATGGTGGAGTCATGCATCCAATTGCCTTTGCTGGCTGGGTTGGAATGTTCATAACCTCTCTGAACCTCATACCGGTGGGGCAGCTTGATGGAGGGCACGTTATGCGAGCCCTGATAGGAAAAAAAGCCAATGCCATAAGCAGGGCAACGCCTTTCTTTCTGCTGGCATTGGGAAGTTTTGTCAATTATTACTTGAATGTCTCATCCTCTGTCTGGTTTTTCTGGGGACTTATATCCTTCTTCTTCGCAATGCAGGGGCACCCCGATCCAATAGAAGATGAACCGCTGGACAGAACAAGAGTCATTGGTGGTATTATCGTGTTCGTCATAGCTCTCCTGACATTCACGCCTGTGCCATTTCAGATACCGCAAAATTTATAGTGATTAAACATGAGGGATATAAGGTGAGATTTCAGGAAGGCCTGAGAGAAATCCTCGACACAACACTGGAATATATAAGGCACGAGAAGAGCGCCGCAATACTTGTTCCCATAATGCTGGCAGAAAAACCAAAACTTGTTATGATTCTGAGGTCAAAAAATCTCAGCAGAAGTGCCGGACACGTTGCATTCCCTGGCGGGATCAGAGAGATGGACGAAACGCCCCTTGACACAGCTTTAAGGGAGAGCGAAGAGGAAATTGGTGTCAAAGCCGATAAAATTGAAGTTCTGGGTTTTCTCTCACCAAAAGAGGTTATAGAGCACAGAATAAAAATTCACCCAGTTGTGGGGGTTGTAGAAGAAACAGAGCTGAAACCTGATGATTACGAGGTGAGCAAAATACTCGTTGACGATCTCAAGAAGGTTCTTCTCTCACGTCGTATTACTGACTGGGGGCCAAATTTCGAGTGTGATGGTGAGCTCATATGGGGCGCATCCAGCAGGATTTTGGATGATTTCTACTTGAGAATTATTAGGAGATTTGACTCCATCGAAAAATTCTTTTCTTCGATACACTTATAAGTTCGTTAAGAAACTCATTCCTGAATGAAACTCCTTACCGTCGGGATAGGCAGAGAAGGCGTTGAAATTACAGAGATCTTCGCGAGAAGAGGAGCCAGGGTTAACAATGCCCCCCTCTTCAAGTGTCATGCTATTAGCAATGATGTGGGGCTAATAAAAAGTGCCAAGGCCATTCCCGACAAAAATCGCTATTACGTTGTGTACAGAAATGGTGAGGTAGATCTAACGAGTGCTTTGAATTCGATGCTCTCGAGATATGAGATTTTTGAGGGTTCCATGCTCGCCTTTGCCCTTGATGATGACTTCGCCTTCCAAACTGCCATGGAGATGGCAGATGAGCTGAAAGATGTTACAGAAGAGCCCGTTATGGCACTCGTTACAATTCCAACACTGGATGAAGCGGATTTCAGGGAAATGGGAATGAGGCTGAGAAATGCAAGTAAAAAGTTTGATGTGCCGATCATCTTTGAAAGAAGAGATAACTACAGAAACTACGTTCTGGAATCACTCAACACCATCGCTCTTGTTGGAGAAATAGATCTGAAAAAGAGAAGGGCTGGAGAGGTTGTAGTTGATACTAGCGACGTCTTCAATGCCATAAGGAAGAGGGGGTTAGCAGTGCTGGGCATGTCGAGGCAGAAACTTCAGCACCACCTCATAAGGAGAATAGTTTACAGAAGGGAAAGCGAACTCAAAGCAATCAGGACGAAGAGAATGGTGGATATGGTTGACGAAAGCCTTTCCAGCCTTAGCGTGAATTGTGATGTCACAACAGCCAAAGGTGCTCTGTTAGTTTTCAGCGGTGAGCCAGAAGAGATAACGATGGACGGCCTTTTCGCCTGTATTTCCCGCATCGAAAGAGTTAATCCAGATATTGAAATAAGGTATGGTGATTACCCGGTCCCTGGCTCTAACTCTATAGCGTCTATCGTCATTTTCTCTGGCATTACCAAGCTGGTGGTTTGAGTTAAAATTAAATTTAATCAGGTAACAATCCTCGCCCTGTTACTCTCAACAATTATTGTGTGCTCTGCCTGACTGACAAGACCTCTGTTAATCTCTGTGAGTACGGGATAGCTCCTGAGTATCCCTTCTCTCACCAGCTTCGAAAGAATCACTTCTGGAGCCTTGGTAAGCCATCTTTTGGCAAATGGAAGGGTTTTGTACTTCTCCACCTCCTTAAGCAACTCTCTGGCCATTTTCATTCTGGTAGGTTTAGCTGCAACCACAGAGTATATCTCCACCTCTCCCCTCTCCGCCACCTTTCCAGCCCCGTTGGTGGCGAAGGGTTCGATAGCGAAGATCATGCCCTCTTCCACCTTCACACCTCTGTCGGTTTTGAAGTTGTATATTGTAGGAGGTGCGTGGGCAACGTAGGGCAGAAAGCCATGACCGGTGAGGTTCACTATGGGCCTGAAATCGAACTCCTTGATGGCCTCCTCTATTGCCGCCCCTATAACTGAAGTTTCTATCCCTGGCTCCACCACTTCAATTGCTCTCTTTAGTGCATCCTCTGCTGCTTTTACAAGCTCTTCATGATCACCAAGATCAATCGTGAAGGCAGTATCTGCAATAAAACCGTCAATGTGAGCACCAATATCTATCTTCACAAGGTCTCCTTCCTTGAATGCCCTCTCATCATTTTTTTTAGGTGTGAAGTGAGCGGCATCAGCATTTATGGAGATGTTGACGGGGAAGGCTGGTTCAGCTCCCAGCTCTCTTATCCTGTTTTCCACGAATTCTGCCACTTCCAGGAGCTTTACCCCCGGTTTTATCCTTGGCCTCACTTCTTCTCTAACCTGTCTCAGCACTTCTCCAGCTTTGATTGTTTTTTCAAATCTTTCCTCCAATTCTCCCACGTCATTTACATCATTCATGTTATCCACATTATCCACGCTATCACCTCAGCCATCACTTTCCAGACACCCAGCTGCCAGCTATCACCTTAAATCAACCTTATCAGGGTAGGGAGTGAGTACTTCACAGCCATTCTTTTTAACAACTACGGTATCCTCAACCCTCACTCCGCCCCATTTCCGGTAGTATAGTCCCGGTTCGATTGTGAAAACCATGCCAGCTTTAAGCTTTTCTCCGCTTTCAAATATCCTCGGCAGTTCATGAACCTCCAGCCCAATACCGTGTCCGGTAGAATGGATGAACCCCTCTCCAGCTTTATGGCGAAGTGTGTGGTAACCGTGGTCTTCAAGGATATCGCACACTGTCTGATGCACTTCAGAAGCAAAAACACCATCTCTAACAGTCTTAATAGCCCTGTTTTTGGCCTCAATGCAAGCTTCAAGCATCTCCTCTATCTCCTTAAAATCTTCAAGCAAGACCGTTCGGGTAAAATCCGCATGATAACCATGCACTCTGCTCTTGGGAAAAATATCCATCACCACATGCTTCTCTATTTCACCCATCCCAATGTGATGTGGATCAGCAGAGAGTTTGCCTGAAGATACTATGGTGTCCTCCGCAAGGTATTTCTTGGAATAAAGGTAAGTTTCAATCTCACTCCTGACCACTTCACACTTCTTTCTCGCCTTTATAAAGTTAAGACCGTGTTCGAAGGCCTTGATGGCAATCTCAGCCACCTCTTTTATTTTCTCAATTTCATCTCTCCTCTTAACAGCCCTCATTTTGGAAAAGGGATTCTCCACAACCTCAACTTCTAGCTGTTTGATAAGGTAGAATGAAAGAAAGGAGGGGAAATTTGTGGGAACCAGTATTTTTCTTGCTCCATGAGATAGTAAAAGCTCCAGATAGGTCTGAGCCAGAGCCGTTCTTGGGTCTTTATAGTAACGGAGGTTCTCATAGTAGCCTATATCCCCAAGCCCCGCTATTTCCCTTACTCTACTCTCCCTTTCAGCCCTACCTTTCTCCATGTCAGGCACCACGAGTAAATCGGTGCCGTCAGAGCCAAGCACATACAGAACTGGGTCGTGAACCTTGAATCCGGTGGAATAAAAGAAGTTTGCATCCCTGCTGCTGGCATACTGAACGAAGAACTGAGCATTATATGTCTCAAGCAACTCAGTTATCATGTTCAAAGCAAAGCCTGATAAGATAAAAAATTATTCCCAAATATGTTGGGTTGACTGGCATTATAAGGATTGAGGCATTCAGGGAAACTGGCAAGATGAAGGCTTATACTCTTGAGGAGGCAAAGAAGAAGTTAGGTCTTGAATGAGTTTTGAAGTAAAGCTTTCTGAAATAGTTGTTAAAGATTTAAAGATGGTGGCAAGGATTGAGTGGCGGGATCGGTTTATGACTGGTAGCTGAAGTCGATAAAACTCACGTCAAGTATCTAGCTATTCCTCAATTCTCGTTCTGTACCTCATCCACAGAACGCTGAGAGGTGGACCAAGAGATGAGTAGAGAGAATCCAGGAAACGAATTCTTGAATTTAAAACTTCTCTGATTTCATCCAAATCTCTAACTCCAATAAGCCTCTCAACTCCGGATATGTCCTCCTCAAGCACTGAAATGAGGTCTCTGTACCCATCCCTGCTGCCATTCAGAGGTTGGTAGAATCTCAGAATTGTGGATGTGAATGCCTTTAGGGCAACTTCGTCCTCTGCAACCTGCCTTAAACCCGTGAGAGCATCTATTCTGCCTCTTATCACGTCTGAAGCAGCCTTCAACCCTCTGAAATAGGAAGAGAGAAAAGGACTTTGAAATGCCTTCTCTTTCAAGCGATACAGTTTCCTTCTGCCCTCTATCTTGAACTCCAGATACTCTTTCTCTAGCATGTCTTTGAGGTGGGTAGAGAGAGTTGGAGAAGAGACCTTAAGCTCATCCTTTAGGGTTGTGAAGTCTTTTTCTCCCCACAACAGTGAAAGCATAATTCTGTCCCTAACGGTAGCCACCTGAGATCACTTAAGTAAGCTTAATTTAACCAAAATTAAAAATGTTTCGGGTTGAAAAGTTAAGCAAGATTACCAGATAGGCAACTCATCAAGTCTTTTCTGCTTAGGCAGTCTCTCTATTCCGAGGAAGTCTATGGCTGCTTTTTCAACCCTCTCGATGTATTCAGGTTTTGTGTAAACTCCCAGCCTCCACGTGGTCCTCTCTGCCTCCTTCAGCGCCCTGACAAGAGGTGATACATCTTCAAGCCTCTTTTTATCGCCTTCCACCTCTACCAAAGCCTTCAGTTCCCTAGCCTCCTCAAGGGGAGGGATGTCCAGTAAAACGTACTCTTCAGGAATCTCTGCCTCCTCCGCAATTTCACGCTCAACCTTTTCAGCAGAAAGCTTTTCCAGTTCTTTTGAGTCAATTGAATCAGGACCTATGTACAGAGCCCTCTTGAACAGCTTTCTGCTATCGATCATCCCCATTATCTCCGACTGGTAACCTCCTGCATTTCTGAGGAAAGAAATCATGTCGTAATCGTCCATGGTTAAAAGTTGTCTGGCATCAAGCTTTCCCTCAATGACTGCCATCTCCACAGCTTTTTCGTACATCTTCCTAGCTATTCTGCAGACATGATGGAAGTAAACGGTTGGATACATCATGAAGCGGGAGATGAGGAGAGATTCGGCAGCCCTGATGCCACCAGCCCCTATCACCATGTCCCCTTCAAACTTTATTTTGGCAATCAACCTCTCGAGATCAAAAATCCCGTATGCCACGCCAGTGTGGTAGGAATCCCTAACCAGATAGTCCATTCTATCGGCATCTATGTCCCCGCTGACCACCCCATACCTCTTTCCAGCTATGTGCTCCGCTATTCTCCCCACACGAAGGCCAAGGTCTTTCAAAACCTCCTTTAGCTCCCCACCCCTCTTGATGAGGTACTCTTCATGCTTCATCCTCAGGTACTTTCTGAGTATCAATTCGCTGGAGTGGCTGAAGGGTGCATGGCCAACATCATGGAGGAGAGCAGCAGCAACAATCTCCATGCGTTCATCTTCATCACATTCCAGCCTTTCTGCAAGTTTGGAGGCAATGTACATGACTCCAATACTGTGCTCAAAGCGGGTGTGATTTGCTCCGGGGTAAACGAGATTGGCGAAGCCGAGCTGTTTTATACGGCGAAGCCTCTGGATTTGAGGCGTGTCGATTATCCTGAGCTGCCAGTCTTCAACTGTTATGGTACCATGTATAGCATCGTGGATGTTTTTTGTTTCCATATTGATGGTTATACAGGGGAATAGATAAATATAGGGGTTCAGAACTGGCAGGGGTTCAACAGATTGTCAACAGTTTATCAAACAATCTGAACAGTCCAAACTTCCCCTAAGAACATAAGATTTTTTAACTAAGGGTTGTCCTCAACTCAGAACCACTGGGGCCGTAGGGTAGCCTGGTTATCCTTCCGGCTTTGGGAGCCGGTGACCCGAGTTCAAATCTCGGCGGCCCCACTCTCTATTTTGATTGAGGGGATTGTAGAGATTGATTGATGTACAAAAGCCAAAATGGCTTTTTTTGGATAAAACATAGCATCCAGTTTTTGTAAAAGCATCTCAAGAAAATTCAGCAAAACCTGTCCCAAACAAAAATAACCACAATGATCACAATACCTTTCAGAAAAACTTATCAAATTTCAGTCCAGCCAAAGGCACAAGAGGTGAAAACAATGAGTCCTGAGCTTTCGAGTAGATTGAGGCAGCTTCCACCATACCTCTTTGCTGAGCTGGATGAGATGAAGAGAAAGAAGCTGGAAGAAGGTGTCAGGGTTATTGACTTCGGAGTTGGGGATCCTGATTTGCCTACGCCAAAACATATAGTCGATGCCATGAAAAAAGCAGTTGAGAAGGAGGAGAACCAGAAATACCCCAGCTACGAAGGTATGCTGGAGTTCAGGAGGGCTGTGGCCGATTTTTATGCTCGAAGGAAAGGTGTTGAGCTGAATGCAGAGAAGGAAGTGATAGCTCTTATAGGCTCCAAAGAGGGTATTGCACACCTGCCCTTTGCCTTCGTGAATGATGGGGATTATGTGCTTGTGCCAGACCCCGGTTATCCAGTTTACGCTTCATCAACAATCCTGGCCGGTGGAAAACCATATGAGGTGGCGTTGAAGGCCGAAAATAGCTTTCTGCCTGATCTTTCCTCAATCTCGTCTGATGTTGCCAGAAAAGCCAAAATAATGTTCCTGAACTATCCCAACAACCCCACCACAGCGGTGGCTGAGAAGGAATTCATAAAGGAAGCAATAGACTTCTGCATGGATTACAACATTATACTGGCTCATGACGCTGCTTACAGCGAAATCGCCTTTGATTACCGGCCTTTGAGCTTTTTAGAAGTTGATGGAGCTTTTGAGGTGACAATAGAGTTCAATTCCCTCTCTAAAACCTACAACATGACTGGATGGAGGATTGGATTTGCTGTTGGCAATCCAGAGATTTTGGCGGGGTTGCTGAAGGTCAAGACGAACGTGGATAGCGGAGTTTTCCAGGCTGTGCAGGAAGCAGGGATTGCTGCTCTGAGGGGGAGCGATGATGTGATAGACAAAACCAACTCCATCTACAGAATTAGGCGAGATATTCTTGTGAAGGGGCTCAAAAACCTTGGCTTAGATGTTGACTATCCAAAAGCAACATTTTACGTGTGGTGCAGAGTTCCTGATGGCTATGACAGCATATCCTTCGCCAGAAAGCTTCTGGATGATGCTGGAGTCCTTGTAACGCCTGGAGTCGGCTTCGGTCAGCATGGCGAAGGATTTGTGAGGTTTGCTTTGACAAGAGATGTTGAAGTGATTGAGGAGGCCCTTAAAAGAATGGAAGGACTATCCTTTTAGTTTTTTGTATGAGGGCTCCACTTTTTTACCGATTTATCTTTTAATGCCAAGAGCATAAAGAAGCTGGGAAGAAACTGGAATTTTCTCACCCTTTATCTCAGTTCTTCCGTCTCTTATCGACTCCATTACCTGCCCTTTGATGATCGTTAAACCGTATCCCACATGCTCAGCTACATGGGCATCGCTGCCAGCAATCATGCTCTTGTTAAACCTCACAGCCAGTTTTCTGGCCATTGCGTTGCATATTCCTATTACATACTTAGCATTGAAGACCTCAACTGCATCCACATATGGCATGTGCCTTGATGGAATTGCAACACCTCTCCTCTCAATCTGATAGGGATGCGCCAGCGCTGTCACACCGCCAAGCTCTCTAACCCTTTCAGCTGTCTCCTTAATCGACATGCCCTTCTCCACATCTTCTTCAACACCGTATACCAGCAGGTGACCGCTGGAAGTTGTAACTTCCATGCCCGGCAGAACCTCAATATCCATATGCTCCTCCCTGACTATCTCAATTGCCTCCATAGAGCCGTTAATTGTATCGTGATCAGTAATGGACACAATCTGAATGCCTTTCTCCAAGCACACTTGAAGTACTTCCCTCACGCTGCTTCTCCCATCGCTGTGCCTGGTATGCACATGAAGCTCCGCAACCCTTTTCACCTTTGCAACCCTCCTTAACTCATGAATGTTCTTCTCGTCACCGGCAGGCTTGCCGAAGAGCAGGTAAGAATGCAAGCCGGAGATGCTGATGTTTACGTGGCAGATGTTGATGTTGCTGCCTTTATAACTCCTTCTCATATTCGCCACCTCAGCCTAAATAAGTATGATTTTGTCATGGTTCCCGGCCTCACAAGAGGGGCCCGCTGGAAGGAGCTGGAAGAAGAGAAAGGGGTTAAAATCAGGCTTGGCCCGACACATGCCTATGATATCCCTACTGTTCTCCGTCATCTCAACTCCATCGAGCTACGCCACGATGTGCCAGCTGACAGACTCATAGCCCAGCAGAAGCTCAGGGAGACGATGAAACTTGTTGACAGCATAGACAGTTACGATTTCAGGATTGGCAGTGTGAAGGTTGGCGGAGGCAGCAGGATGAAGATCGTAGCAGAGGTGGTTGATGCAACAAGGCTCAGCGAAGATGAGCTTCGCCACAAAATTTCCCACTACCTTGAAAGTGGCGCAGACATAATAGACATGGGCATACCCATGGAATTTGACGTTTCTGAGGTAAGAAGGGCTGTGAAAATAGCCGCTGACATGCATGATGCTGTCAGCATTGATACCTTTAGTAAAAAGGCAATCAGGGCAGGTATCGAGGCAGGAGCAGACATGGTTATGAGTATATCTGCTGAGAACTTGGAGGCCCTTGATGTAATTAAAGGAAGAGCTGTTGTGATAGTCTCCCGCAGTGTTGATGAACTCCTCAGAATTGCCGAGAAGGCTGAGAGGTATACGGACAGGATAATACTCGATGCCGTACTTGATGCTTTCCCCGGCACCACTCACTCCATCCTCAGATACGCAGAGCTTGCTAGAAGAAGTGATAAACCGGTGCTTTTCGGGGTTGGGAATGTTACCGAGCTGAGCGATGCTGATAGCATCGGAATGAATGCACTGCTTGCCTTCATGGCTGAAGAGCTTGGAGCAAGCTTGCTTTTCACAACTGAGGCAAGTCCTAAGACGTACGGGAGTGTTAAAGAGCTCAGGATTGCTTCCTACATGGCAAAGGCAGCAAAACTCCGAAAGACTCCGCCAAAAGACTTGGGCATGAATCTGCTGGTGGTTAAGGAAAAGGTCAGATTTGAAGTGTGCGATGAGTTTGAGGGCTGCCAGGAAGGTGAGGAGTCTAAAAGATTCGTGAGAGACTCAATGGGGGATTTCAGGATTTGGGTGAGGGATGGGGAGATCATCTGCAGCCACGAAAAGCTCTGTGTGAGGGGCAGGACGGCGAAGGCCATCTACGACACTGTTATAGCGAAAGGGCTGGTTTCCCGCCTTGAGCATGCTGCTTATTTGGGGAGGGAGCTGATGAAGGCGGAAATTGCAGCAAAGCTCAATAAAAACTATATCCAAGACGAGCCGTTAGGATTTGGTGTGTATGGAGAATATGAGGAATACGGGGAACATAAGGAACATGGAAAACGTGAAGAATGTGAGGGGCACAAGCATGAAGGTAGCGGTGACAGGCAGACCAGGAGTGGGTAAAACCACCCTCTGCCTCAGGGTTTTCGAGGAACTCTCCAATAAAATAAAAATTGGTGGATTCATCACCAGAGAGGTAAGGGAGGGTGGCAGGAGAATTGGTTTTAAAGTCGTTGATCTGCGTAGCGGCGAGAGCTTCTGGTTAGCTAGAAAAGGATCAGGCAAAGTTATGGTAGGGAGTTATGTTGTGATGCTGGATGAATTTGAAGGCTACATCTCTCGAAACTTCAACGAACTCCACGGTGACCTGATCATAATTGATGAAGTTGGACCAATGGAGCTTAAAAGCAGAGTTTTTGTGAGAAAGGTGGAGGAACTAATTACATCTCAAAGCAACCTCTTTTTCACCATCCACTATAAAAGCAGGCATCCCCTTCTAGAGAGGATACGACGGGAGTTCGAAGTTTACGAGATCACTCTGGAGAACAGGAACAGGCTGGCTGATGAGATTATTAAAAAGATTGAGGGGGTTCTCCCTTGACCGAGCTCATTTCAGAAGGGAGAGCGAGGATTGCTGTTGATGGGGTTTTCTACAACCCAAGGATGAGGCTGTGCAGAGACATAGACATGATCGTTTTCTCGGAACTCAGGAAGAGTGGAGTTAATAGGCACAGCTATCTGGATGCTCTTGCTGCTACAGGTATCAGGGGAATAAGGGCTTGCTTGGAGGCAGAGTTCACACCCTTTTTCAACGATGTTGACAGAAAGGCTGTTGAGATGATAAAGCAAAATCTTCAGCTTAATGGGATTGAGGCAGAAGTTTTCAACAGGGATGCAGTCTCTCTCATGAGGGACAGAAGTTTTTTCCACATTGACATAGATCCCTTCGGCAGTCCAGCACAGTTTGTGGATGCTGCATGCTATTCAGCAAGGAGGTTTCTCAGCGTTACCGCCACTGACACCGCGGCCCTCTGCGGAAGTGCCACTGTGTCAGGCCTGAGAAAGTACTCCGCTTATGCCATCAAAACACCCTTTATGCACGAAGTTGGAATTAGAATGCTTCTCGGAAAAGTTGCAAGGGAGGCGACAAAGTACGACAAGGCTGTGCAGCCAGTTGTAAGCTGGGCAAAGGAGCACTACTACAGAATCCACCTGCGTGTAATATTCTCCTCAAAAGAGGCTGGCAAGGTCTATGGAAAGATAGGTTACATCATGCAATGTGGATGCGGGAGAATATGGTGGAACAGCATGTACGAGACCCCTGAAACTCTGTGCTCGTGTGGAGAGAAAGCTGTTATGCTTGGCCCTCTATGGTTAGGAGAGCTTGAAAGAAAGGATTTTGTTGAAAAGCTTGTTGAGAGAAGTGAAGGAAAACTGAAAGATATTTTCAGCCGGATTTACGAAGAACTGAACATTCCATTCCATTACGACCTCCATAATGTTTGCAGAAGACTTCGAGCTGCACCACCACCAATTGAGAAGGTTATTAGAGAGCTCAGAGAACTTGGTTATGCCGCTTCACGCACAAGATTCAGCGGCACATCTTTTAAAACAGATGCTATTCTTGAAGATATTGAGAAGATTATAATTGGCTGATTTAGCCGAGTTTAAAACCATTGAAAAACTAAAAAGATTAGAAAGATTAGAAGAAGAATTAGAAAAACAGCATGCCAGCAGCGATCATCACCAAACCCCATGCTATTCCGGCTATGGCAAGATCTCCCTCTCTCGGCCTCTCTTTCCTTATTTTCATAGCGTACAGACCGTAAATGAAAGACAGGACTCCGAAGAACAGAAACCACACGGCTACGTACTGGCTGTATGGAATGAGGACAACTGAACCGAGTTCCATGCATTCTGATTCATTTCGCAGAGTAAAAGCTTTCCGATTTTATGTGGAAATGGGTTAGTTGCTGTATCATGAAATTTTCCAGATGTGATTCAACGATATTCTGACAGAAAAAGCAGGATTGCTATTTTTTAATCTTTGCCTCCTCTTTTTTCCCCAACTCACCCGTCCCTGAGTTTCATTCAATTAGAGAAAGACCTGCATCAATGGACTGATTTCAGAATACTGTAGTATACTGTAGTGAAATATCAGCCCATCACCCCACCCATCCACCTTCTCATCCCAAAATAAAGAGCAGCAAAGGAACCAAGATAGAAATGACAAATCCATGCATGAATGCTGTCAACGATAAGTCTCTACCGAAGCTGGCAATAATCGGCAGAGTCGAATCCATGGTGGTGGCACCCCCAGCAGATATTCCTGCTTCTTTGTCAGGCATCTTTGGGTAGAAAACTATGGTTAGCAACTCCCTGAAAAAATTGGATGTAAAGCCAACAGCTCCAGCGAATGTTCCAGCCTTTGCGGCAAGATAGGGGCCAGTCAAAGAATACCAGCCCATTCCAGCTCCTATGGCCATGGCCGTCTTCAAATCCATTCCCGTCAGAGCCCCTGCAATCAATCCTCCGGCGATGGAGCCAGTGACAGTCGCCATAACAAGTCTCATGGAGCTCTTCCAGGAGTTCTTGATCTTCTCTGCCTTATCTTCCGACATCATAAGGTCAATTCCAATTATGAAGAGTAGCAATGCAAGCACTTCCTGAATGTAGAGAGGAAAGTCAATCTCTGAGAAACCTAGCAGAATGCCCGCTACCAGAACAACCACGTAAACAAAGCTCAGATAAACCACCTCAGGATTCTTGCCATTTGGTAGCTTAGGAGGAGCGTTATTACTGCGAAGATGACTGAAATGGCACCAACATTTGCCAGTTCAGCAAAATCCAGCTTTGAACCCATGTCGTATCCCAGAGAAAATATCAGCACCACTAGCGTTATCTGCATGGGCCTAGAAATTTCAATCTTTTTGTCTTTCAGAAAGTATCCAGCAATAAGACCTCCAACAAGAGATAAGATGAGCAGCAGCATATTATCTCCCGATCTTGCCGTTCTCACTTCACCCTGCGAACCACGCAATCACCCATGCAAATCATCCAAACATCAGTCTGAAATAGCCTATATAGGGGATTCTGAACTTAGCAACTCCAACAATCCAGCTCTTTTTAACCGGAGCAGAGAGGTACGGCTGGTCTATCATAGCATTGTGGTCGCCCTTGGTTATGTAGCCTGAATGCTTTGCAATGCCATCTCCTGGAATTTCCTCACCCCTTTCTACCCACTTTATGGCTCTGTGGATGATAGGAGTTCTGCTCTTGTCTCCATTGGGATAGTAAACTATCACATCCCCATAATTGCCAAAACTCTTGTATCCCTTAGCCACTCCTTCCTCGTAAGTGGTTATGCCAACCCTGTCCGGGCTGAAAAGGAATACGACATCTCCTCTGTGCAGATTGGGTTCCATGCTCCCCGATTCCACTGCCACCATAAATGGCCATGTACCAGTGACTGCTATGCCAATGGCAACTATAACCGCAACAGTAATTAGGGTTGACACAACATCCTTGAGAAGACTGAGTGCTTGTTTGGACATGGATTTCGGAGGAGTAGAAATGATAGTTAAAGATATCGACTCAAGACTTATAATTACGAAGTTCGCCATGCATGGCTACAACATCCATCCATCTGCTGTGGAGCTTCTTAAGGGGATGAAGGAGGATATAGATGGGATAATCGCTGAAATATGCAGGACTGCCAATGGTTGCTTTATAATAACTCCTGAAGAGATAAAGCCCATAATCTCCAAGTTCAAGGTTAAAACTGTTAGTCCCGTTCAGAGCATTCAACCCAAATCTGAAGCTGAGATGGCAAAAGAGGAGATTAAAAAGGTGAAATCAGCAGAGGTCCGGGAAGTATCTGTACTGAAAGACATAACTGGGAAATCTTCTTGTAGGGGGACAGTAGAGGACTTCGTTGTCTACTTCAACTCCAGACTGGAAAAGATATCGAGAATACTGAAGCCTCGCCTTAAAGCCATTCCCATTTCTGCAATAGGGAAGGTGAGGACTCAGGACATTGACGTTATTGGGATTGTCAATGAAGTGAGAGAGGTCAACCAGAACACGGCAATTTTCGAGCTAGAGGATCGTACAGGCATCGTCAGCGTTGTTGCAACGGGGAAGATAAAGGAGATTGCCATGGAACTGATGGGAGACGAGGTCATCGGAGTTTCGGGAACCATAAGAGGTGGGAGAAGCATAATGGCTGAAAGAATAGTATTTCCAGATATTCCCAACGGCAGTAAGACCATTAAGAAGGACTTTGCTATTGCTTTCATATCAGATGCCCACTTCGGCAGCAACACCTTCCTAGAGAAGGAATGGGAGATGTTTTTGAAGTGGCTGAATGGGGAAATTGGAGAGGGCTCTGAGAAGGTGAAATACTTGGTTGTTGCTGGAGATGTTGTTGACGGAGTCGGTGTGTATCCGGGGCAGGAGCACGAGTTGACGATTTTTGATATTTATGAGCAGTACGAAGAAGCTGCATCCCAGCTTGACAGGGTTCCCGACCACATAAAAATAATCTTAGCCCCCGGAAACCACGATGCTGTCAGACAGGCGGAACCCCAGCCGTGCCTTCCAAAGGAGTTTTCAGACCTTTTTGGAAAGAATGTGACCCACGTGGGAAATCCTTCACTTCTGGATCTTGACGGATTGAAGCTTCTAATCTACCACGGCAGGAGTCTGGACGACTTGATGGCAAAGATACCAAGGCTGAACTACGAGAGGCCCCATGAAGCTCTGTACGAGCTTCTGAAACGAAGACACCTTGCTCCCATGTATGGGCAGCGCTCTCCCATAGCTCCAGAGAGGGAAGATTATCTGGTAATTGATGAGGTTCCAGATATCCTTCATACTGGACATGTCCACACCTATGGAGTGGGATTCTACAGGGGAGTTTTCTGCATAAACTCGTCAACATGGCAGAGCCAGACAGAGTTCCAAAAAAAGGTGAACCTGAATCCAATGCCTGGAAAAGTTGCAGTATATCAGCCAGGCGGGAATGTGATGAGGCTTAATTTTTACAACAATTAATTTTTCCATTCACCCAGACCTCCTCCGTCCCTGAGTTTCATTTCAGTGGTATTGAAGGTTAAAAGCATATCAAATAAAAATGAGAAACCTTTTACTTTGTCTGGACAATCATTCATTATGAACTACAGGGGAGTTGAAGTCATAACTCACCTTGGTGACATAACAAAGCTTGAGGTGGATGCAATAGTAAATGCTGCCAACACACGCCTTGTGATGGGTGGTGGCGTTGCCGGAGCCATCAAAAGGGCTGGTGGGAAGGAGATTGAAGATGAAGCAGTCAAACAGGGCCCAATAAAAATTGGAGAGGCTGTTGCTACAACAGCAGGGAAGCTAAAGGCGAAATACGTAATCCATGCTCCAACTATGGAAATGGACTTCAGGACTGATGCGGGGAAAGTAAGGCTTGCAATGCGTGCAGCCCTGAAAAAAGCTGAAGAGCTCGGAATTGAAAGCATTGCATTCCCCGCTCTCGGAACCGGAGTGGGAGGTTTTCCAAAAGCTGAAGCTGCAAGGATAATGGTGGAAGAGCTGAAAGCCCACATAGATGCTGGAAGCAAACTGAAAAGGGTAATTCTGGCAGATATAAGTGAGGAGCAGGTAAAGGAGTTTCAGAAGTTCGTTAACGAGATGCTCTCTTGATTTTCCGGAATTACAGAATTACACCCCTCTATTTACTCTTTACAGCCCAAAACCTATTCAAATGATTCAAATGATTAATAAGCCTAAGAAAATAATAAATACTTCGCCTACTTATTGAGAGTTTAGCATGCTGACAGTACAGTTTAAACCAGTGGTTTTCAGGGATCGAAAGGGAGACGAGGTAATCATCAGACCTTATGATCACGCATCGGACAGAGAGAAGCTGATAGACATGTATGCATCCTTCAGCAGTGATAACCGCTGCCTTGGTCTACCGCCCTCTACGCGGGGAGCAATCTCTAGATGGATAGACTACCTGGCTGAAAACGGAATTGGCATTGTGGCTGAGATAGATGGCAGAATTGTTGGCCATACAGTTGTCGTCCCTACGGAAGACGGGAAAGATGTCGATCTCACAATCTTTGTCCATCAGGATTTTCAGGACAGAGGGATAGGGCAGGAAATGATGAAGAGGATGATTGAGTTCTGCAGAGAGGCAGGTTTTGAGGGCATAACCCTTGTAACTGAAAGGACAAACGCCAGAGCTATCCACGTTTACATGAAGCTCGGGTTTGAAATCGTGAATCCTCACTACGAATATGATATGTACCTAAAGCTGAAATAGGCTTCAAACCGTCTTCTCCTCACCCTCTGACTTTTTGGCACATTCTGTCATAGACTATAATCGAAACTGATTTTATATCTCATTCAACGCATAATGATTAATAGTGGAAGAGTAGAGATATGAGTAGAAATTGTTAGTTTGTTGAAGGCGGTGAAATGAGGGGGTTAAAAAAAGTCACTCTTAAGTTGTGGCATCCTAGGTGTTGGTCGATTGAGTCTACGAAAGACCATCCCCATGTGTGCCTCATCACAAAGGGCGTCTTCAAGCTTGAGAAGGAGGTTAGAGCCAATTTTCACCTGATTGCAGAGAACTATGAAGCGCTGCGAGAGTATATGGAAAGCATCGAGAACTACAGCGAATATGCCTACGATGTTTACATAATAGGCAAAAATGATCTGGAAGCAGACATCCACGCCCGATTTCCTCCCCACACCACGTTCTATGACAAGGTCTTCTCTCTGGAATTCATGCCCATGAGAATATCTATAGCCAACGGATTTGAATACTGGGTGATTTTAATTGACGAGGAGAAGTTAAGTGACACCCTCAACAAGCTGATAGATTTCGATGAAATAGATGTTGAAGTACTGAGTATCACGAATCTCAGGTCTTTAGAAGATGAGGGTGTGGAGGATATTATCGGGCAAATCTCAAGAAGTTTATCCATGAAGCAGAAAAGGGTACTCATAGAAGCCTATAAGAGCGGTTACTTTGAGTGGCCCCGAAAAACCAGTGTTGACGAACTTGCAAAGAGTTTTGGCATAGCAAAATCTACTTGTCTGCACCATCTAAGAACAGCAGAGTTCAAAATAATGAAAAGGCTTATTGAAGAACTTAGAGACAGAGAGCCGCATTTATTGGACATAAAAACGACTTCCAGATATCTTTTTGAATAATTTTTTTAAATAAAAATTTTTATTAAAAACAATCATGATTGATTGTTAGGTTATATAGTTTTTGCACCTAATTTATTATTGTGAATATGATGGGAGAAAAATTGGGGAAAAAGTGGGAAATAAGGTTTCACGGAAGAGGTGGTCAGGGAGCCGTTACTGCATCAAAGATACTGGCAGAAGCAGCTTATCTCAGTGGTTTTGAGGCACAGTCAATACCATTCTTTGGAGCAGAGCGAAGAGGAGCCCCGGTAATGGCCTTTACTAGAGTTTCCTATGAGGCAATCCATGAGAGGAGTCAGGTTTACACTCCCGACTACGTAATAGTCCTTGATCCGATCATTCTGGATGCTGTTGACGTATTCAGGGGTTTAAAGGACGGTGGAAGCATCGTAATCAATACCGTGAAGTCACCCATGGATTTTCAATTCGAACAGGGCTCATTGCTGGTAGCAACGGTGGATGCTACAGGTATTGCAATCAAGAATAATTTGCTGGTAGCTGGGACACCCGTTGTGAATATGCCGATGCTGGGAGCTTTTCTGAAGATTTTTTCACATATAGAGCTTGAAACACTTGAAGAGGTTGTCATGGAGAAGTTTGGCAAGAATGGTAAGGCTAATGTGGCTGCTATGAGAGAGGCATATGAATCGACGGTTGTTGAGAAGGTTAGAGGTTCAGGGAAACCCTCCACAGAGGACGTCAGGAGAGAGAGGGCTGTGACGATGCCTGTCTCTACACCCTCACCAGGAGTAGCTGGCAGAACGAGGTTCTGGAGGGATTTCAGACCTGAAGTAGACTATGACGTTTGTAGCAACTGTCTGAGTTGCTGGCTTCACTGCCCTGAGAGCGCGATACAAAGAGTTGGAAGCAGAATTGAGATTGATTACGAGTTCTGTAAGGGCTGCCTTGTCTGCTCTGCTGTATGTCCTAAGAAGGCTATCAGGGTCTCTAGAGAGGTGGTAGTATGAAGTCAAATACAACCAGAGCAGTCAGGATAATAACCGGAAATCAAGCGGCAGCTTTGGCTGCAAAGAACGCAAAGGTGAGAGTTGTTGCGGCATATCCTATAACTCCGGCAACACCTGTTGTGGAAGAACTTTCTAAAATGGTTGAGACGGGAGAGATGAAGGCTCATTTTATTCTCGTCGAGTCTGAGCATTCAGCAATGGCGGCCTGTATTGGCGCTTCTGCAGCAGGTTCGAGAACTTTCACGGCAACATCTAGCCACGGCCTTGCATACATGCATGAACTGCTGCACTACGCCACAAATGCGAGGACACCGGTTGTTATGGCCGTAGCCAATAGAGCAATAGGGCCAGGATGGAACATATGGGCAGATCTCAGCGATAGCATATCGCAGAGAGATACAGGTTGGATGCAGTTCTACTGCAGCGATAATCAGGAGATTTACGACACGATAATAATGGCCTACAGGATTGCAGAGCACAGAGATGTCCTCCTCCCAGCGATGGTTTGCTACGATGGCTTTGTGCTTTCCCATACAGCCATGCCCATTGAGATTACAGACGTTAATGACTTCATTGACGAGTATCATCCGGTGTGGAGGCTAGATTTCGATGAGCCCTCAACTCACGGTAATATTCTGCCTCCGGATTACTTCATGGAGCTGAGGAGAGAAGTGTGTGAGGCCCATGAGAGGGCTCTTAAGGTGATGAAAGAGGTTGAAAGGGAGTTTTATGAGTATTCCGGCAGGTTAACGCCGCTCATTCTCGAAGAATATCGCCTCGAGGACGCAGATGTGGCAATGGTAACCATGGGGGCAATCTCTTCCGAAGCTAAAATTGCCGTTGATGAGCTGAGAAAAAGAGGAGTTAAGGCTGGATTGCTCAGGCTAAAAGCATTCAGACCTTTTCCCAAGCAGGAGGTGGTGGAAAAACTTGGGAGTGTTGAGAAGGTTTACGTTTTCGACAGATCTGTAAGCCCGGGATTTGATGGTCAGCTCTTCTCAGAACTGAAAGCAGTTCTCTGGGATTTACGGTCTCCTCCAGAGGTTTATGGCAGAATTGTCGGGCTGGGAGGAAGAGATGTTACATCCCGGGTTTTTGAGAAGGCTGTATTGGGTGAGCTGGATAAAAAATGGGTTATGGAGGTGATATATTGAGAATTTCTGATTTGCCTAGGGAAGAATACCTTTTGCCGGGAAACGCTGCGTGTCATGGCTGTGCATCATCTATGTGTTTGCGAACAGTCCTGAAAGCTCTAGGGAAAAACACGGTGCTCATAGTGCCGGCTAGCTGCACTTCTGTTTATCAGGGAATGTTTCCTAATTCGGCAATAGCTGTTCCAGTCTTTAACACTGCCTTTGCCTCAGCAGCAGCAACAGCTTCTGGAATCAAAGCTTCGCTTCTCCAGCAGGGAATCGATGCGAATGTTGTTGTCTGGGCTGGAGACGGCGGAACGTACGACATTGGCTTGCAGGCGCTTTCTGGAGCGGCGGAGAGAAATGAGGACATCATCTACATCTGCTACAACAACGAGATGTATTCCAACACCGGCATACAGAGGAGCGGGGCCACGCCTTACGGAGCCTGGACCACAACAACCTGGAGTGGCAAGAAGGAACATCGCAAAGACGTTGCCGAGCTCATGATGTCCCATGAAGTTCCATATGTTGCCACCGCTTCAGCGGGCTACCTTGCCGACCTCTACCAGAAAGTGAAGAAGGCGAAGAAGATGGAGGGGTTCAGATACATAGAGATTCTTTCTCCCTGTCCTCCAGGCTGGAGGTATCCGATGGAGAAGACCGTTGAGATAGGAAAACTTGCTGTGGAGACAGGGATGTGGATTCTGTATGAGTATGAAGAGGGCCATTTCAGGCTCACTGGTGTGAGCAAGGCAATTGCAGAGGGTAGGAGGAAGATGAAGGATATTGGAGAGTACCTCTTTGCCCAGGGAAGGTTTGCACACCTTTCAGATGGTGATGTTGTCAAGATAAGGGAGTATGTTGAGGATAGGTGGAGAAAGCTTGTAAAAATGGAGAGTGATATGCATGCAGCTTCAGCAAAGTTTTATGTTTGAGCTGATGGAAAGGGATGATTTTGAGGAAGTAGTATTCTTTCAGGATGCAAGAACCGGTTTAAAAGCTATAGTTGCCATACACGACACAACCCTCGGTCCAGCTCTGGGCGGGACAAGAATATGGAGCTATAAAAATGAAGTTGATGCTCTTCGCGACGTCCTGAGACTTGCGAAAGCTATGACTCTCAAGTCTGCTGCTGCAGGCCTGAACTTTGGAGGAGGGAAGGCAGTAATAATAGGCGATCCAAAGAAAATTAAAAATGAGGTTTTACTGAGGAGTTACGGCAGATTTATTCAGTCGCTGGGCGGCCGCTTTATAACGGGAGAGGATGTAGGAACAACGGTTGGAGATATTCGTATAATAAAGACTGAGACGGATTATGTATCAGGTGTGAAGCTCGACCCCTCTCCTTTCACAGCATACGGCGTTTATCACGGTATAAAGGCATGCTTGGAATACGTTTTTGGCGATGACTGCTTGGATGGCGTACATGTAGCCGTTCAGGGGCTTGGAAAAGTTGGCAGCGAACTTGTAAGGCTCCTGATTGAAAGTGGAGCAAAGGTGACAGTGACAGATATAGACGAGGAGAGGGTGAAAGCCTGTCTGGAAATGGGTGCAGAGTACGTTGAACCCAGCAGGATATATTCTGTGGAATGCGATGTCTTTTCACCATGCGCACTGGGTGGTGTGATAAACGACAGCACCATCAAAAGATTGAGATGCAGGATAGTGGCAGGAGCTGCCAACAACCAGCTTGAAAGTGAAAAGCATGGGGATATGCTGGCAAATCTCGGCATTCTCTATGCTCCAGATTACATAATCAATGCCGGAGGCCTCATTACGGTGGCACATGAATATCAGTGCACGAATCAGTACAAAGAAGTGGATACGGAGATGCTTCTGAAGGAGATCGAGCAGATCGGGAGCAGACTGAAGGAAATCTTCAGAATTTCAGAGAACATCCTTGACAGCTCAGGCAGACAGGTTTCAACCCATAAAGCTGCTGAGATCTGGGCAATGGAGAGGATTGAGAAGCTTGGTGGAATGAAAAAGATGTTCATACCGCAATAAAAAAGCGATACAGGAGTGGTTTCCGTGGCAAGAGAACTCTGGAGCACCAGACTCGGCTTCATCCTTGCAGCAGTGGGCTCTGCAATTGGACTGGGCAACATATGGAGGTTCAGCTACCTTGTATACAGCAACGGCGGAGGAGCCTTCCTCATCCCATACTTTGTTGCGCTCTTCACAGCGGGCATATCTTTGATGATCCTCGAATTCGCTTTAGGCAGCAAGTTCAGGGCTTCAGCACCCCTCTCGCTTAGAAAAGCGAGCAAGAGATTTGAGTGGATAGGCTGGTGGGCTGTTGTAGGAGGCTTCATCATAACCATGTACTACGTCGTCGTCATAAGCTGGGCCTTCGTCTACCTCTTCAAGTCCTTCACTCTTGCCTGGGGAGAGGACACAAAAGCGTACTTCTTTGCGAACGTACTCCAGCTATCCGACTCGCCATGGCAGCTCAACGGCTTCTCTGCTGAAGTGTTGA